>Ga0209068_10000018_pt1 | contig 134190 bp, 122 predicted proteins | sample ColStrG_CSR_2012_FD_187200 | JGI IMG/M metagenome (GOLD analysis project Ga0209068, IMG submission 187200) | Freshwater sediment microbial communities in response to fracking from Pennsylvania, USA - Cold Stream Run_MetaG_CSR_2012 (SPAdes)... | ecosystem: Environmental > Aquatic > Freshwater...
CGGTGATGGCGGTGAAGTTTCTGTGGAGCGGGCAGGGATGGGCGGGATTATTTTCGCTGCAGCCGCTTTACGATCCCCACACGTTTAATGCGCACAAGATCATGACGGCGACGTCGTTTGCGGCGCTGACCTACATTGGTTTTGACGGTGTGACCACGCTGGCTGAAGACGTGGAGAACCCCAAGCGCAACGTGTTGCTGGCGGTGGTGCTGACGTGTATTTTCGCCGGGGTATGCAGCGCGTTCGAGGCTTATCTGGGCGCGCGGGTCTGGCCGGAGTGGAGAACGTTTCCGAACCTGGAGACCGCCTACATGGACATTTGCCGGCGCGTGGGCGGGGCGTTTCTATTCAACGCGATGGGCGCGATCCTCATTGTGGCGGCGTTTGGCAGCGGGCTGACGGGAACGCTGGGCGCGGCACGGCTGCTGTTTGGCATGGGACGCGACGGCGTGCTGCCGCGGGGATTTTTTGGCAAGCTGCGGCCCGGCAGTGGAACTCCGGTGAACAATATTCTGCTGATTGGCGGTGTGTCGTTTGTGGGCGCCGTGCTGTTGAACTCGATCGGCAGCGCGTATGAACATGCGGGCGAGCTGTTGAATTTTGGGGCGTTTCTGGCATTTATGGGCGTGAACTTTGCGTGTTTCTGGCAGTTCACGGTGCTGGCGAAACGGGCCGGCGGGAGTTCGCGGCTGCTGCAGGACGCAATTCTGCCTCTGATCGGCTTCGCGTTTTGCGCGCTGATCTGGTGGAACCTGAACAGCCTGGCCAAGACGGTCGGCGGCATCTGGTTCGTGATCGGGATCGGCTATGTCGGCTCCAAGACGAACTGGTTCCGGTCGGCGCCGGTGATGATTGATTTCAGCGACTCTTAGGAATTTAGTGGATTGGCGAATCTTACGATTGCCGAATTGTTGATTCCCGTAAGTCCATTGCCTCCAATGCTGGCTTTCAACTTCTTCGATTTTCCGATTCTTCCATCCGTCAATTCGTCATTCTTCAATTAAAACGTTAGGAGTGATCACTCCCACAACGGGCACGGGCCTTGGATCTGCCAAGGAGACTGTCCCAATCGATGCCCTGTTAGGCGAATGTCCCAAGCTGTCCCTCACTCACGTGGGGAGGTTGCGGGGGCCGCGCGTTTGACCTAGGATCGCACGGCTTGAACATCCGGGCCCTACAGGATCGAGTGTCGGCGAGCCGAGGGTTCAAGTCAAGGTCGTGCGTCACACGGCGAGAGATAATGCTGTGGAAGTCTCAGACCGGGAAATGGACGGTAGGGCCGGAGACGGAGAGGCAGGTTGCGCGGGACGCGGCTGATGGGGAGTGCTGCCTCAAGTTTGGACAAGGAGGCGCTGGATTTGTCTAGCCCCGTGGAACAGCAGGTTTCTCGACTTCGTAAGATTGCCCATAAGCGGGCAATCTTACTCCGCTCGAAATGACAAAATGAAATTAGATTCAAAATCACAAAATCAGCTTAGATTCGAAAATGTCATTCCACGTTGATGCCGGTGACTTCGACGGTGATGCTGGGCTGTCCGTGTTCATCGAGCGCGACCTGACTGGCGGAATATGTGGCGGTGATCTCGCGCTTCTCGCCGGGGAGCAGGGAAAAATAGTTGTCTTCCCACACCACAGGAAGGACTTCGTCGTCTCCGGTCGCATTCATCTTGCCGCCGGAGCGCGCTTTCACTTTCAGGCGCAGGAAGAATGCGATGTTCTTGCTGGGATTGGCGAGCTGTACGTGGGTTATGGCCTCGCCATCGCGGAGTTCGGTGCGCGAGGACTGGGCCACGGCAACTTTCGGCAGTCCACCGAGCGCGGTGAAATCTGCAAACGAAGAGGTGGGAGTCGTCCACCAATTCGAACGGGCCCAGTCGAGGGTTTCCGGCTTAGTGGAGAGCCAGTAGAAATTCGATCCCACGATGCGGCCTTCGGCATTCTCCAAACGGAGTACCAGGAAATAGACCGGCGACAAACCTGATATCGCAGGCAGGGCAAACACCTTACGTGTGCTGTCTGCTGGCGCATCGAGCGGATCGGTGCGCGAGAATTTTTCGGCCATGTCGAGGTTGTAGATTTTCGTGGTGAGCTTGAGTGACTTTGCGTCCTGGTATTGGCTACTCACCATCCAGACGGAGTTGTCGTCGTATCCATAGACGGGATGGAGTGGTTCCATGGCGCGTTTGGCGCCGAAATATCCGCCGCCGGGTCGCAGGTAATAGTCGTACAAGTGCCAGATCATGGAAGGCCAGGCGTTGTTGAGCATCCACTGGATGACGCCGGTGGACGCATATTTGTTGCGGCTATAGGCCTCGTACATGGCGCGCACGCCTTCGTAAGTTTGCAGTTGTGACTTGGCGGAGAATTCCTCCGCGCCGTTCGACTTGCCGTAACGTTTGTCGAGGGCTTCGCGGAAGACGTTGATGGTTTTGAACTCGCCGCCGCCGGCGTGATAGTTCCAGACTTCGTCAATCGGCCAGAGGTGGTCCTTGCCCACCATGGCGCGAATGCTCTCGATGGGCGGCACGGCCGGGCCCATGCTGGTTTCGGTGTTGAATCCATAACCGCCGCCGCAGCCGCCGGGATTGCACTGCTTGCGTCCGGGCTGGCCTTTGGGAGTGTCGGTTTGCCAGTAGCCGGGCGCGACGTATTCATAAGGTCCAGTCATCTTCACGCCGCTTTCGCCGGTAAGCGATGTGTGCTGGCCGGTCGCAGAGGAGACCACGGGATTCGGCCACAGCAGCTGCTTTTCGACCTCGAGATAAGTCTGCTCAACGTCGGGCGGCGGAGCGTTATCGCTGCCGTTGAGCCAGGTGAGCATGGCGGGGTGTCCGCGCAAACGGTACATCTGGTCGCGCAGGGATTGTTTGGCAATTTCGTAGTCCTGGGTTTTCCAGCGCGGCCACCGTTCCCAGAAGTCGCAGCAGCACCAGCCGGCCATGACCAGGATGCCTTCGTGGTCGGCCAATTGGAAGAATTCCTCGGTCTCCAGCTTGCCCTCGAGACGGACGGTGTTCAGGCCCATGTCTTTGACGTAGCGGAATTCGTCATGCAGGCGCTGAGAGTCTTCGCGCAGCATCATGTCGGGCGTCCATCCTCCGCCACGAATGAGGATGTTCTTGCCGTTCACTTTGAACAGCAGGCCACCGATGGAGTTCATCTCGGAGGTCATCTGGCGGATCCCGAATTCCGTCTCGGCTTGGTCGCTGATCGAGCCGCCGGTCTCGAACGACATTTTCAGGGCATAGAGATTCGGGTTGCCCATCTGCGCAGGCCACCAGAGGCGCGGATGCTCGAAATTCAACTGCTTGAACTGCTCGGGAGCGAAGGTGACATCTTTGGATTCGTTGGGGCCGAGTTCGACGGGTTGCTCGAAGCTCACGCCTTCGATAGACCCCTTCAGCGTCCCTCGCACAGGCTGCGCAGTGGAATTTTTCAGTAAGGCGGTAACGGTGAGGTGCGCGTGGTCGGTGGAGGGAAGATCGACCTTGGAAACGACCGCGGGATGCCTCAGCCCAACCGGGCCGCTGGTCTTTAGATAAACGTCGCGCCACAGGCCCATGTTTTTATCGGGCGGGGCCGGGTTCCAATCCACAAACGTGATGGAGAGATTATTTTCCGTGGGCGCGAAGGTCTGAACCGCCAGCACGTTGGTGTTGCCGGGCGCGATGGCGCTGGTCACATTGAATTCATACGTTCGCCAGGCGCCGGCGACATCGTTGGAGTCGGCGATCTGCTTCCCGTTGAGCCAGATGTTGGCGCGGTAGTTGATGCCGGCGAAATTCAGCCAGATGGTTTTTCCGGCAAAGTCCGCCGGTACGCTGAACTCCGTGCGATACCACCAGGAGACCGCATAGGGACTGTCCGGCGGCATGGCGATATTGGAAAAATTTGCGCCGATGGGATAGGCGACACCGGGATACTGGCGAAGATTGTTGCCAAAAAATGGATCCGGTAGAGTCTGGTCGTTCACCAGGGCGGCCACTACGGTGGAAGGTACGGTGGTGCGATGCCAGCCCTGCGGCGTGAAGGCGGAGGTGGAGAGAATGTTCCCCGATTGCTCGACCTTGGCGGACGACTGTACGGCCCAACCAGCGTGAAGCGCCAGCCTGCCCTGGTCTTGCTGAGCGCGCGCCTTAAGACTTCCGCACAGCAGCAGGCAAAGGACGGCAGTGGCCGTCAGAGTGGTTCGGAGCATTGATTCCTTCGACATGTTGAGCCTCGGCTTGACTATGAATGCATTGCGAGAAACAGTGTAGACCTAAAAGTAACGGCGACCGCGCCGCACTGCACGGTGAAAACTAGGGATATCACGAATATTGATACGTTTCAATAAGTTCGTTGCGCAAGTGGTTCCCGGGCATGAGAATTGGCACCCTCGCCGCGGTACAGCTGGCAACCGATCGCACACGGGCCGACACTGCGGGCTTCGTTTATAATCAAAAGCTCGTTCGCAATTCTCTGGAGCCAATAGACAAGGGCCTATGATTCGATTTCTGCAAACTCCCGGACCGGTAAAAAAGATTGTTTTGAGCAGTTTGCTCGTGGTGATCTGCATTGCGATGCTGTATTACCTCATCCCTAGCAGTGGCGGCTCGACCTTCGGGGGCACCAATGCCCGGGTGGTCGCCAGCGTGGCTGGCAGCGATATTACCGCCGATGAAGTGCGCCGCGAGGCCCAACAGATGGTGCGCCAACAGGCGGCGCAGCTGGGGCCAAACGCGGCGATGCTGATGCCCATGCTCATGGCCCAGGCCACGCCACGTGCCGCTGACAATTTGATCAGCCGCAAGGCGCTGATGGCCGAGGCCGAGCGCATGGGATTGCGCGCCACTCCCGACGAGGTCAAGGACGATCTGCAGCATGGCCGCTATGCCGCCACTTTTTTCCCCGGCGGTAATTTTGTCGGGCAAAAGCAGTATGAAGACATGCTCTCCTCGGCCAATCTCACGCCCTCCGCCTTTGAAGACATTGTCAGCAAGGAGATCGCGTTGGGCAAACTGCGCGCGATGGTGGCCGACACGGCGTCGGTTTCTGAGTCCGAAATCCGCGAGGCCTTTGACAAGCAAAATCGAAAAGTGAAGTTCGATTACGCGCTGCTGAAACAGGAAGATCTGCGCAAGGGCCTGCATCCGGCGGATGAGGAATTGAAGGCCTACTACCAGAGCCATCTGTCGGCTTACGCGAACTCAGTCCCGGAAAAGCGGAAGGCGAAGTACGTCGTCGTGGACACGGGCCGGCAAGAAGCCGGTGTGCAGGTCACTCCCGACGATGAGCAGGCTTATTACGATTCGCACCGCGATGCCTATCGCGTGCCCGAACAGGTCAAGATCGCACATATTCTGATCAAGACCCCGGCCCCTGGGCCGGACGGCAAGGTGGATGACAAAGCGGTTGCCGCCGCGCAGGGCCGCGCGCAGGATTTGCTGAAGCAGGTTAAGGCGGGCGCGAACTTTGAAGATTTGGCCAAGAAAAATTCCGAGGACCCCGGCAGCGCGACGCAAGGGGGTTCACTGGGATGGATCGGGCGCGGGCGTACGGTGCCGGAGTTTGAGAAGGCGGCGTTTTCGCTGGCGAAAGGGCAGACCAGCGATCTGGTGAAGACCACCTATGGCTTCCACATCATTCGCGTGGATGATAAGCAGGACGCGCACCTTAAGGCGATAAACGAGGTCCGGAGCCAGATTGAGCCCGTCGTGAAGCATCAGAAGTCGCAACAGATGGCGCAGAAGGTCGCCGAGCAAGTGCGGGACGAGGCCAAGAGCAAAGGCCTGGAAACAGCCGCGGCGGCGCACGGGCTTACCGTGGTGAACTCGGACTTCATCTCGCGGCGTGATTTGTTGCCGGGACTTGGTCCGGCCCCGCAATTCATGGACGCGCTGTTTCTGGCCACGGACAAGACCGGAGTGGAAGTCGCCTCGGCGTCGCAGGGATTTGTGGTGTATCACCTGGAAGGCGTAAAACCTCCGGGGACCCCCACGTTTGACGAAATCCGTACGAAGGTGGAGGACGAATTCAAGAACGAGCGGGCATCTTCGCTGCTGGCGCAGAAGACCCAGGAATTGTCGGACCGGGCCAAGTCCGAACACGACCTCAAGCGGGCGGCGAAAGAATTGGGCGCGACGGTGAAGAGCAGTGATTTCGTCGCCCCGGATGGTCAGGTCCCCGACCTCGGTTCGATGAGCGGGCAGGCATCGGCGGCGTTTAGCCTGAAGGCGGGCGAGATCAGCGCGCCCATCAACTCCGGCTCAAACGGCGCAGTGCTTCAGGTGATCGAGACGCAAGCGCCGACCGAGGCCGACTATGCCGCCAAGCGCGACCAGATCCACGAGTCGCTGCTGCAACAGAAGCAGCAGCAGATGTTTGGACTCTACATAGACAACTTGCGCGAGCGCATGGAAAAGTCGGGCAAGATCAAAATCAATCAGCAGGAAATGAAGGCCCTGTCCGCGGCAGGGAACGGGGAAGGGATGTAGTTCCCCGACCGGCATGAAGTTTCCGCGCGCCACAGGCATCCTGCTTCATCCCACGTCGTTGCCGTCGCGCGGAGGGATTGGCGATTTCGGTCCGGCAGCGTACCGGTTTGCGGATTTTCTGGCCGCAGCCGGGCAGAGTGTATGGCAAGTCCTTCCGCTGGGGCCACTCGGCTATGGCAACGCCCCGTATTCTTCGGTCTCAGCTTTTGCCGGGAATCCGCTCCTCATCAGCCTGGAGCGGTTGGCGGAGCACGGCTGGATTGCTTCCGACAAGATAAAGGGACTGCTCCCGGCCACGGGCGCGGTGGAATATCAACGCGTGTTTGCACAAAAAATGCCGCTCTTGTTTGAGGCGGCCCATCAGTTTGTGTCTTCCGGGCCGGAGGCGGCGCGGGCCCGATTTGCGCAGTTCCGTCAACAAAATGCCTGGTGGCTCGACGACTTTGCTTTGTTTGACGCGGTGCGCGCGAAGCGCAAGCTCGAGAGCTGGAACCGCTGGCCGCGGGAATTGGCGCGGCGTGATCCTGCCACGATGGAGAAAACGCGCCAAGAACTGGCGGGCGACATTGAAGTTCGTTGCGCGGTGCAATTCGCGTTTTACGAACAATGGAGGGCCTTGCGCGGTTACTGCGCCCAGCGCGCCATCCGCTTCGTCGGCGATGTAGCGATCTTTGTGAATTATGACAGCGCCGATGTCTGGACCCATCCCGAGTTGTTTCGTCTGGATCCCGACCTCCAACCTGAAGTTGTCGCGGGAGTTCCACCGGATTATTTCAGCAAGACCGGGCAGCGTTGGGGCAATCCGCTGTATCGCTGGGACGTGATGAAAGCGGACGGCTACCAGTGGTGGATCCAGCGGTTGCGCTGGGCCGCCAGCCTGTTCGACTATGTGCGCCTGGACCACTTCCGCGGATTTGAGCAGTGCTGGGAAATTCCCGCGACCGATCCGGACGCCACCGGTGGCCGCTGGATTGATGGGCCCAAGGATGATTTGTTCAAGGCCGTGGAAGGCGCGCTGGGTGGTCTGCCTTTCTTTGCCGAGGACCTGGGACTGATCACCGCCGAGGTCTACGCGCTGCGCGAGCGCCTGGGATTGCCGGGCATGTCGGTGCTGCAATTTGCCTTCGGAGATGCGGCTTCGCACATGTATCTTCCCCACCGGTCGGCCGGCAAGGTGATCTGCACGGGCACTCACGACAACGACACGACCGTTGGATGGTGGAAGTCCGGAGCGTCGGAGGAGGAGCGCCGGAACCTGGAAGCTTATCTGGGGCCGAATCGCGACGGCATTCACTGGGCATTGATTCGCGCGGCCCAGTCCTCGCCCGCCGACCTGAGTGTGATTCCGATGCAGGACGTTCTGGGGCTGGACAGCGACGCCCGCATGAATACTCCCAGTGTTGACCGTGGCAATTGGAATTGGCGTTTCGACGAGGACTCGCTGAAAGCGGAAATCTCAGAGAAGCTTGCCAGACTCGTCCTGGTGACCGACCGCACGCCGCAGCCGTTCTCGATCCCGCCTGCGGAAGAAGCCTGCGCGTGAGTCAGGCGGCGCGGATGTCATCGTCCGTTAAAGTGTCCGTGAAACAATGTTTCCACCGGGGATAGCCCATTGACAGAGCCGACCAACGCAGTGCCGATCATAGAAACCCGGGGCATCGAGAAGACGTACTCGCAGCCAGATGGAGGAGCAATCCAGGTGGTTGGCCCCACTGACCTCAAAGTCGAGGAGGGCCGCATCATCGCGCTGCTGGGGGCCTCCGGGTGCGGCAAGTCCACGCTGCTGCGGATGCTGAGCGGGCTGTCACAACCCTCGTCCGGCGAATTGCTTTGGCACGGTAAGCCCCTGAACGGCCAGACGCCGAATGCGGCCATTGTCTTTCAGAGTTTTGCTTTATTCCCCTGGCTGACGGTCCTGGACAACGTGGAGGCAGCGCTGGAAGCGCGTGGGATTGGCGCAGTAGAACGCCGCAAGCGTGCCCTGCGGGCGCTCGACACCGTGGGTCTGGATGGTTTTGAGACCGCCTATCCCAAGGAAATTTCCGGTGGCATGAAACAGCGTGTCGGATTTGCCCGCGCGCTGGTCGTGGAGCCGGAAGTCCTCTTCATGGACGAGCCGTTCTCCGCGCTGGATGTGCTGACGGCGGAAAACCTGCGCGGTGAACTGCTGGAACTGTGGCTCAGCAAGAAAATCCCGACCAAGGCGATCTTCATCGTCACCCACAACATTGAAGAAGCGGTCATGCTGGCCGACCGCATTCTGGTGCTGGGCCGCAACCCGGCGCGGGTGAGATCGGACTTCGAAGTTGGCATGGAACATCCGCGCGACCGCAAGTCCAGCCGCTTTCTTGATCTCGTGGACTACATTTACAAAATCATGACCCAGCCCGATGCCGAGCACGCCCTGCCCGGGGGCGGTCCGGGCGGCGCCGCTGGCCCGGTTGGACGGGCGAAGTATCAGATGCTTCCCCACGCGCGCGTTGGCGGAGTCGCCGGGCTGGTCGAGCTGTTGGCCGATCGGGGCGGCAAGGATGACCTCTATCGGCTGGCTTCGGACCTGGTCATGGACGTCGAGGACCTGCTTCCGATCGTCGAAGCCAGCGACCTGTTGGGATTCGTGGTGCTCAAGGAAGGGGACGTGGAGATTACTCTGAATGGCCGGGCTTTCGCCGAGGCGGATATTCAGGCCAGAAAAGTAATCTTCCGCGAGGCGGTCCTGGAGCGCGTGACCATCCTCCGACAGATTGATTGTGTGCTCCGGCAGAAGCTCGATCACTCCATTCCCGAAGAATTTTTCCACGATATTCTCGATGAGCACTTTTCCGAAGACGAAGTCCGCCTTCAGTTCGAGACCGCGATGAACTGGGGCCGCTACGCGGAAATCTTCGACTATGACCGCGAGAGCGGCCGTCTGGTACAGGCTGAGGTGGGGCCGGCCGCGTAGTGTTGAAGAAGCCAAACGGATTGCGCGGGTTTGCAGCCTACTCACCCTGGGCCTATTTTCCACGCCTGGAAGTCTCGCATTTCCCCGATCTGCTGATGTTCGCGGCGGGGATCGCGCTGTTCTATGGAGTGATCGCGGTGGGCAGGTCATGGCTGGGCCCGTTCGCGCCCGTAGCCACGATCTCCCGCAGCCCGTGGGCGCTGCCCGCCTATGCCGGCTATTCACTGCTTCGCATTTCGGCGGCCTATGCGCTGAGCCTTCTATTTACGCTGGTCTACGGTTACGTTGCCGCCAACAATCGCCGCGCGGAAAAATTCATGATTCCGCTGCTCGACGTGTTGCAGTCCATTCCCGTGCTCAGCTTTCTCCCCGGCGTGATGCTGGCCATGGTCGGCTTGTTTCCAAGCCGCCAGCTCGGTGTGGAACTGGGCGCGATCCTGCTCATCTTTACCGGGCAGGTGTGGAACATGGCATTCAGTTTCTACGCGTCGCTGAAGAACGTTCCTACGGAGATGAAGGAAGCCGCGACCGTGTATCGCTACAGCTGGTGGCAGCGCTTCACCCAGATGGAGCTTCCTTTCGCCGCCATCGGACTGGTCTGGAACTCCATGATGTCGGTGGCCGGCGGGTGGTTTTCTTTAATGCTCTGCGAGATGTTCGTCCTCGGAGAGCGCGATTTCCGTCTGCCGGGGTTGGGATCTTATCTGCAAACCGCCGCCAGCGCGGGCGATACGTCCTCAATCCTGTGGGGAGTGGGCGCCATGATTGCGGTGGTTGTGCTGCTGGACCAGTTGGTCTGGCGGCCGGTCATCGCATGGTCCGAGAAATTCAAGATCGAACAGGTCGAAGCCTCCGATACGCCACGCTCCTGGGTCTACGATCTGGTGCGCCATTCGCCAGGGCTTACCCGGATTCGCAAACGCCTTTTGCGCCCGGCGGGGGAGAGTCTGATGCTGCACTTTGCCCGGACGAATCACGAGTCTGGAGAGTCATCCGAGGACATGAAGTGGCGCAACGCCGCTTTCTACACGGTGTTGGTGGCATGCATCGGACTGACCGGCTATGGCGTCGTGCGCGCGGGCGGGCTCTTACGAGGCTTGCACACGAACGAGCTGCGCGAAGCGGGTATGGGGTTGGGAGCAACATTCCTTCGTGTAAACGCTGCGCTGCTGCTCGGTGCGCTATGGACCGTCCCCGCAGGCGTCGCCATCGGGTTCAATCGCCGCCTGGCCCGCATCGCCGGCCCGATCGCGCAGATCGCAGCTTCGGTGCCTGCCACTGCGTTGCTGCCGGTGATACTGCTGGTGCTGATCCGAATCGGCGGTGGCCTCGGATTGGCTTCCATGTTCGTACTGCTGCTGGGCACGCAGTGGTACATCCTGTTCAACGTCATCGCCGGGGCCATGGCCATTCCCACCGATCTAAAGGAATGCTGCTCGGTGTTTCACGTCCGAGGCTGGGAGAAGTGGAAAAAACTGATCCTGCCGGGAATCTTCCCGTATCTCATCACCGGCCTGGTGACGGCCTCGGGTGGCGCATGGAACGCCAGCATCGTCGCCGAGTATTTCCACTTCAAGGGGCACATCTATACGACAACAGGTTTGGGCGCAACGATCAGCCAGGCAACAGATTCCGGAAAGTTTGACCTGCTGCTGGCCGCTACGATTCTCATGGCGGCGACGGTTGTGACCGTCAATCGCCTGTTATGGCGACGGCTCTACTCGCTTGCCCAGACGCGCTACCGCCTGGAATCATGAGTCGTCGTTCTCTCTTCCTCCTAAGAGTCTTTCGATCTGTCTTAGAACAGAGGCAAAGTAACCATCCTCCCGGTTACCTTCTTTGAGTACTGCCAAGAATTTTTACCGACTCTTCACCTCTCGTTCACGCCGCTGCAATCGTGTTTCGTTAGTAGTAGAGCATGCCCACAGTTCATGCGAATGGGACGCAGGCGGACCTCTTTCCACATGCGGGGCCGACGGACGGTCTGCCGATTTTTGCCAACCGAGTCGCCGCGCTGGATCGCGCGCGTGAGTTGTATCGCGGATTGCAAAACACCGCGGAAGGCTTTCGCCTGGAAGGGCTCTTGGCGGAGATGAAGGTGGAGATTCGGGTGGACGACGCCGATCTCGTCCGCATCCCGGAAAAAGGCCCCATCGTGGTAGTGGCGAACCATCCTTGTGGTTTGTTGGATGGCGCGGTTCTATCAGTTGTGCTGAAGCGCGTACGCTCGGATGTTCGCGTGATGAGCGACGTGCTTCTCGGCAATGTGCCGGAACTGGCCGGGCGGTGCATCTTCGTGAATCCGTTACAGCCTGGCCTCGGCGCAAATCTTAGCGCTTTGCGCGAAGGCACACGCTGGCTGCAACAGGGAAACGGGCTTGCCTTCTTTCCCGCAAGCGACGATGCTCACTTGCGCTGGGGCCAATCACCCATCGAGGATCCGCAGTGGCGCCGGACCGCCGCTTGGTGCGCGCAAGAGGCGCGGGCCCTGGTGGTGCCGGTATTTTTCTGCGGTCGCAACCGCTTGCGATTCCAATGGACGGGGAAATTTCCTCCACGAGTGCGCACCGCCGAGCTCGTACACGAATTTCTGCAAAAAACGGGCAAGACCTTCGAAGTCCGCGTCGGGAACGCAATTTCACAAGAAGTCCTTGCCGGCATGGCAGATGTTGGTGAAGCCACGGCGTATTTGCGCTCCCGCACATATCTCCTGGCGAAGCGGGCCAGGAGCCATGTTCCGGGGCCGGTCGGCATGCTTGCCACTATTCACTTACCTGCGCGGCGGGCGGTTGCCGGTGGGGCGATGCCTGACCTGCTCGCGGCAGCAGTTGCTGCCCTCGATCCTTCGCGTTGCATTCTGCGCAACGGGCGCATGGCGGTACTCTCGCTCCAGGGCAGTGAATCTCCCGTCCTGCTGCACGAAATCGGCCGGCTGCGCGAGGTTACATTTCGCAAGGCTGGCGAGGGAACCGGGCGTCAGCTTGATCTCGACCGTTTTGACGACTACTACCGGCATCTGATGCTATGGGACGAAGAGCGCAAAGCGGTGGTAGGCGCTTATCGCGTGGGGCATTCTCAGGATATCCTCGCGGCCCATGGGTTGAAGGGTTTCTACACCAGCACTCTGTTCCGTTACTCTCCCGAACTATTTGAGCGAGTGGGCCCGGCCCTGGAACTGGGCCGGTCTTTCATACGGCCGGAATATCAGAAGCAGTATTCCCCACTGCTGCTGTTGTGGAAGGGGATTGCCGCGTTGGTGGCCCGCGAACCGGAGACACCGGTGCTGTTTGGCGCCGTCAGCATCAGCAGCGCATATAGCCGCATCTCACGCGACTTGATCTATCGTTATTTTGAATCGCGACGACGCGAGGAAGAACTGGCGCTGTGGGTGCGCCCGCGGCGGCCATTTTTCCCCACACCATTGTGGAGTTGGGACTGCCGCGCCATTGTCGGCGCGATGCGCGATCTCGACGAACTCTCCCAACCCATCAGTGACATTGAGTCCGACGGCAAGGGCCTGCCCGTGCTCTTGCGTCAGTATGCGAAGGTGGGAGGCCGTTTGCTGGGCTTCAACGTGGACCGCAAGTTCTCCAGCGTGTTGGACGGTCTGGTGCTGGTAGACCTGCGGAAGACGGACCACGCAGTGCTGGATCGCTACATGGGGCGCGACGCCGCCGCAAAATTTCGCCGCCATCACGGCGTCTAGGGAGCGTCTGTATTAGTGCCCGTCCCCGGAACAGCAGGTTTCTCGACTTCGCAAGCTTGCCCGTAAACGGGCAATCTTACTGCGCTCGAAATGACAAAATAGCAGCAAATCAGAATTGCCCTAGTTCTTGCCGGCCACGCGCGCCGAAGCGGTAATCTCGGACGGAGCCTTCGCCCCGGTCGGGGCTTCGGCCGCTTCGCCCGGTGCCGGACGCAGCGTGAGCCAGTCGGTACGCACTCGCTCCCACTCCTGGATCAGCAATCCGTTGGCTTCAAAAAAGCCGCGAATCCGCGAACGTTCCCATCCCGCGATTTCTTCAAGAATCGGCGCAAGCACGGCTACCGCACTGGTGCTCAGCACCGTCCGCTTCGCAATCTGCGAAACGTTGCGCGTCTCTGAAACCGCGATGGTGAGGCCGTCGCGGGCGTTCACATGCAACATCACATGAATGTCCGAGCTTCCATCTCCGCTGTAGATCACGTGATCTGGGCCCACCACGTGCTCCGCCAGCAGTTGATCGAGCATCGCGACCTTGCCGTACCCGGCCGTGGCCCGAATGATCGTGTCAATCTCGCCCGACGGTTTGTAGCGGAACTCGGTGCCGAAGATATGGTCTTTCGGGACGATCCCCTCGAGCGCCGAATAGATCACTTCGACGGGGGCGGCGGAGAGAACGTAAAAGTCAAAGAAGTGGCCATCAATCCCAGTTGCCAGCAACTGGTAGAGCAACTGAATGTTCTCTTTCAGCCGAATACGCTTCCCCACTTCATGCAGGTGCTCTTTGCGCACTTTCGCTTTGAATTCGGGATCGTGCAGCAACAGGTAAGCCAGCTCCGCGCCCTGTTGGACCAGGTTGATCTTCGCCATTCCCTTGGCGCGGCGTTCGAATTCTTCGGTGGGAATGCCCACCAGCTCCGCCAGCACGTAGCCGGAGTCGTTAAACGTTAGCGTCTGGTCAAAATCGCTGGCAAAAATGTAGCGCTTCAAAAACTTGTCGCTCATAACCATTAGATTCCCCGCTGCCGTGGAACGGCCCATAAAAAGAATCAATCGGCATTATATGCCGCCTGCGTTAACTCGTTGTTAACAATGGCTTACGGAGTCTGGACGCGGCGCCAATTGGGCCGCCTTTACTAAATCGCCAATCCCGTCCAAAATAGAAATCTCGGCTAAACAGGGCCTGTCGGCATTTGTGTGAGTACGCGATGCCGGCTTGTGCGCTGCAAACAGCCGAAACTTAGACAGGAGCCTCATGCCAGCGACCGGTGAACTCATCCGCTCAATCAACTACGTAGACGATATCGCGGTCACGTTGCGCCGCATTTGCCTTTACATCCCTGCCATGGACGCCGAGGAACGCAAACGGCTCGCCGAACGCGTCCGCGAGGTCAGGACCGCGATTGATGCAGCGCTTACCGATCTGGATAAGGCGGTCCTGTAAGTGGCCGAGGTGAAGACGATCGCCGTCATTGGCGCGGGAATCATGGGACGGGGAATCGCCCATGCCGCGGCCATTGGCGGCTACCGCACCATTCTCGAAGACCTCTTGCCGGCGGCTTTGCGCAAGGCGGAAAGTGAAATCCGCACAAACCTCGACAAAGCTGTGGAGTTGGGGAAGGTCACCGCGCCCGATGCAAACGCCGCTTTCCAACGGCTGGAATATGCCGGCTCCGTGGAAGAGGCAGCCCGCGAGGCCGACCTGGTCATCGAAGCGGTCCCGGAAGAGATGGAGTCGAAGATTGAAATCTTCACTCTGCTCGACAAAGTCTGCCGCCCGACGACGATCCTCGCTTCAAATACGTCTTCTCTGAGCATCACGGAAGTTGCCAGCGTCACTTACCGCGCCCGCAAATGTGTCGGCATGCACTTCTTCAATCCCGTACACAAGATGAAGCTTCTTGAAATCGTTCGTGCGCTGGAGACCGATGACGACACACTCGCCACCGCGGTTGAAGTCGGCAAGCGCATGGGCAAGGAAGTCGTGGTCATCAAGGAATCGCCCGGCTTCATCACCAGTCGCATCAACGCCATGATCGGCAACGAGGCGTTCTACATGCTGCAGGAAGGCGTCGCCTCCGCCGCCGACATTGACAAGGCGCTCAAGCTTGGCCTGAACCATCCCATGGGGCCGTTTGAACTGGTGGACCTGGTTGGCCTCGATACGCGTTTGAGCATTCTTGAATACCTGCACAAGTCGCTGGGAGAAAAGTATCGCCCTGCGCCGTTGCTGGTGCAGTACGTCAAGGCTGGACGCGTTGGCAGGAAGTCTGGGCGTGGTGTGTATGAGTATCCGGAAGCGGCCGTAAAATCATAGCCAGCGCGGTATCACTACTGAGCGGCCTTGTGGGAAGCGAGCCGAGTGTGCCGTGCGGATAGGGATCCTTCGACTTCGCCGTTGCTTCGCTTTGCGGAGCAACGACTTCGCTCAGGATGACAACGCTCTCAGGATGACAATGCGCTCGAAACGCTGCGTAACCGAGAGTTACTCATAGCGCAGCGCCTCAATCGGGTCCAGACGCGCGGCCTTCACCGCCGGCAACATCCCGCTGATGATCCCAACGAAGCTCAAGATCACGGTGGACCATAGCAGCGTCGCGATATCAATGTAGAGATGGATATCGCCCTCGCTGGCGTTGTCTTCAAACGCGCTCCATAGCGTCAGTCCGCCCACGGTCCAGGAGACGACATAAGCGAGGACCACGCCCAACACTCCGCCCAGCGCGGTGATCACTAATGCCTCGGCAAGAAACTGAAACAGGATGTGCCAGCGGTGTGCGCCCAGCGCTTTTTCGATGCCGATCTCCCGCGTGCGCTGGGTCACCGATACCAGCATGATGTTCATCAGGCCCACGCCGCCGATCCCCAGCGTGAGCAGTCCGATGAAGCCCAGCAGAATCTTGATGCCGGTCGTAATCACGTTCAAGTCGGCCAGGTCCGCGAAAACATCGAACACGAAGATCGCGCGCTGGTCTTTTGGATTGAAATTGTGATGAAACGCCATGGAATCGCGCACGGCTTTCACAACTTTAGCGTGGTCGCCCTCATACTCCATCACAATGGCGTTTACGTAATAGGTGTTGGCAAGATCGCTCATCGCGCTGAAGGGGATGTAAACGTGCGCGTTGATGTTGTCGTCGCCGTTTTGAATCTGGTGTTTCATGACGCCGACGACTTCGTAGGAGATGCCGCTCAAGCGGATGCTTTCTCCAATGGCATTCTGTCCGGAGAAAAGTTTCTTCCGCACGTCGGAGCCGATCACGGCCACGCGCGCATGGGTGAAGTCCTCGGCCTCGCCAAAGAAACTGCCTTCGGCCAGGTCGAGCCTCCTCATGTGTCCATAGGCGGAGTAGACGCCGCTGACGCCATAGTTGTCACTGCGGGTGCCGTAGGCGGTCAGGACCTGCTTGCTGGTTTCCGGCGAAACCCGCTTCAGCAAGGGTACTTCGTCGCGGATGTAGTCCAGATCATGAATGGTGAGCTTAATTTCCGTTCCCGCCTTGGTGCCGCCGGCCTGCAGTTCCGTGCGTCCGGGAAAGGCAAATACCAGGTTGGTGCCAAACGAGCGAAACGCCGACCATAGTCCCCGCTCAAACCCTGCGCCATAAGCCAGCAGCAGCACCACCGTGGCAATGCCCCAGGCCATGCCGAGCATGGTGAGCATGCTGCGCCGGCGATTATGGCGGAGCGCGTTGTAGGCTTGATGTAGAAGATCGAGCACCATGGCTATTCCTGCCTCAACGCTTCCACCGGCTCCAGCAACGCGGCCTTGCGCGCGGGATAGAGGCCAGCTGTGATTCCTGCGATCGCCAGCGAACCAATCGCGGCCACGGCAGACGCCGGGATAATGCGTGGTGTATCGAAGCCCTCGGGCGCTGGCAACATCGCCAGCAAAGTTACGAACCCTGAGGCGATTGCTAGACCGATGCCTCCGCTGAAGGCAGTCAGAAACGCTCCTTCGACAAAAAACTGGGTCAGGATGTTGCGGTGGGTCGCGCCCAGCGCCTTGCGCAGCCCGATTTCGCGGGTGCGCTCGGTCACCGAGACCAGCATGATGTTGACGATGCCGATCGCGCCCAGTCCCAGCGTGACCACTCCCACCACGCCGAGAAACCAGTCCATCGCGTCGAAGATCTTTCCCACCTTCTGCATGTTCTCAATCGTGTCCCAGTCTTCAAACGCATCGTCGAGTTTCGGATCGAACTCATGGCGGGCGGCAATGATCTGATGCACTTCGTTTTTTGCTTCCGCGTGAAGGTCTTTTTTAATGGGCTGGTAGTTGATAAATGAAACCGCCCCCTTGGTATTGGCCTCTTTCAGCGGGAACAGCTCCCGCATGGTTTCGATAGGGACGAAAATGCGCGAGTTGGTGCCGTTGTTGCCATCGCGGCCCACTTTTTCCAGCACGCCAACAATCTCAAAACGCACGCCATTCAGCAGGATGTTGTAGCCGATGGCAGGCCTTCCGGGAAAAATATTCTTGAGCAGTTCCCATCCGACCACGGCCACGCGGCGATGTCCGGAAACGTCCTGTTCATTCAACCAGCGCCCGGGATTGACCGGGACGTTGCGAATCTGGTTGTAGTCGGAGGCGACACCGAAGACCTGGCCTCCAGTTGAGCCGTAGTCGCTGACGGCCCGAATATCTTCCCGCTCGATCACCGGTGAAATTGCTCCTACGTAATGCGCCTGCTGGCGTATGGCCAGGTAGTCCTCATAGGTGAAGTGATAGACCTTCCCGGACAGCGAACTGCCAGCCACCGCTGGAATGCGTCCTGGGAAAATGAACATGATGTTCTGCCCCAGGTTGGCGAGCTGCTTGACCTGCCCGCTGCGAAAACCTTCGCCCAGTCCCACCAACAACAACAGGGAGCCGACTCCCCAGGCAATGCCAAACATGGTCAGGAACGAGCGCAGTTTGTGCGCCCATAGCGTGGCCAGCGACTGGCGGACGATCTCAATCAGAGTTCTCATAGAAATCCGCCCCTCGCCCCCGGGGAGGGGCAAGGGGCCCCGGGTAACGCTCAGGCAGGGGGTCTCAATCCCGCCCAGTCATTCTCATCAGAGTTACGCAGCTGGAGGCCAGGAAGTTCCTTAAATTGCGACTATTCAATTAGACACAGCGAGGCTGGAAAAGGTTAGCCTGACGTTGCGAAAACTACACCTTCGGGACACGGTTCTCGTTCGACGCCCAGGGTCATTCGTAGGAGTAGGCCAGGTTGTCGAACCTGAGCCCATCGCCATCTCTCAGTTGGAATGTGACCCGCGAAGAGGCTTCCACCCAGCCGGTCCGCACGCGTCTCAGCTCCCCCGGCTTTAGCGTAAGAGATATGTCCCTGGCCCCCTCGGAATGGATGGCGAGGGTTGCTTCCGCTGGACCGCCGTTGTAGACGTCTATGCCGGCAAAGATACGGGGAGCGGCGAAGGAGAATTCAAGTTCCTGGGCCTGCTTTTCCGCCGGAATGAGGTTGAATGTGCCGAACTTGCCATTCGGAGTCCCGATTTTCCACTGATGCAGCGGCCAGTCAATGGTTCCCGTGGGAGACGCTCCCCCAAGCTCAGTCCCCGCTGCCAGGTGCGGATCGTCGAAGGTGACATACAGCGGCGGACGGACCTCGCTCTCGCCCTGAATGTCAATGTCGCGCGCGCCGTCGTGACGAATTCGCAGCACATGCGTGGATTCATCAAATACAAATCCCGGTTGATCGAGGATCTTGTGCCGCGCCAGACGCCGCCCGTTGGCCGTCACGGATTGGGGTACAAAATGAAGACGGAGCACGTCGGTGGACTGCTCGTCGAAGGTGGAGTAGGTCACCGAGCCTTTGCCGTAGGCGATCTTCGTGACCACCGAAGACGAACCCAGCAGGTGCGACTCATCGGCGGGGGCCCACTCGGGCACGGCCCAGAATGCATCCATCAGCCGCCGCGGGCCGTCCGCAAATTCATCCGTGAACCACCACTGGTTCTCGCCGAAGGGTGCATGTGCCTGGCCGGGCAATCCCTGGAAGTACGTAACCCAGTTGTACGACCGGAACGCGGCCTCGCGATAAGCCACATCGCCGGTTTTCGCATAATAGAGGGCCTCGACCGCGGCCAGTCGCGCGGTGTGGCTGTCGCAGCATTGATTGGGCAGGTTGCAGCAGAAGTTCTTTCCGTCGCCTTGCTCGGTGGTCACCGTCGCGCCATGCACTGTGTATTTCGGCCATTTCGGTGTGGTCTTCACCCACGCGATGAGCGTCCGGGCGTGTTCCTTCCATTGCGGGTCCTTCTCCGGATGCAGCAGCACGTAGCGGGCAAATTCGAGAGGAATCACCTGGTTCACGTTGTCCATGCTGGGTGGAACGTCCTCGAAATAGCCGACCCACAGGTTGTTCACCAGCGGGTAGGTTTGGAACCAGCGCCAGGCTCCCTGCCGGACCCGCGCATACCCGGCGACATCGCCCTGACGCAATCGCATGAGCTCGTCAAACAGCATGATCGGCTCAATCACATTCGCAGAATAAGGGCCCATCTTGGGGCCCTCAACCCTGCCATCGCGCGCGAAGCAGCGCACCGGCCACGGAGAGTTCTCTTCATCGCCGTGCTTGTAGTTCTTCACCAGCGCGTTCGCGCACAGGATGGCCGCCTGCAAATACTTCGTGTTGCCGGTCATCTCATAGAGGCGCAGATAGGCATAGCCGTCTTCGCCCACCACGTGCGGCTCGATGTAGTCTTTGCCGTGCGAACTCCAGCCGCTGTATTGGCGGGCGCCGGGATCGGCCGATGGATAAGGCACCCGGGCCCACGCATAGTCGGCGGGCGTCCGCCCGTGCTCCAGCTCGTAGTCAACAAAGTCTTCCAGGAGTGTGAGCGTCCGTGGATCGCCGGTATATGGGTACAAGCGCTCCACAAATCCTTGCAGCATGGCGCGCAAATATCCGGTGGAGTTGGCCCAGTTCTGATCCGGCTTCAATTCGTAGGTGGTGCGGTCGAAATCAAAACAACAGTGGTAGTAGTAGAGTTTCTGCCGGTTGTACTGGTCTAACAAGATGCTCCACTGGGAAAGGAAATGCGAGGAATAGGAATAACCGGTGTTGTCCGGCATGGGCCAGGGCAGGAGTTTTCCCTGTGCGTCGAGCTGCACGGGCCGGCCCGCGATATTAGGCTCATCCACGGTGGAGAGCACGGAAAATGATTTCTCCTGCGCGAGAGTGGTCGCGGTCAGAAGCAGCGCCAGCGCAATGCTCCGCAATTTGGCGCATCGAATCATCGTTGTCTTGAACTCGCCCAGCGAAAGGCTCTACTGTTGTTTCTCTTTCGCCCGTTCGTAGGGCTTCTTCAGATACTTGCGGCCTTCATCCAGTGCTCCGAAGGTGTTGTCATTGGTCTGTACCGCTTTCTGATATTCGTTGATGGCGCGTTCGCGCTGCCCGGTGATATCAAAAATCTTTCCCAGCTGAAGGCGGCTCCAGACTTCGGTCCAGCGCGGCTCTCCATCTCCGTTGATGGACTCGCGGTAGGCGTTGGCGGCGGACTGATAGTTCCTCTGCTGGAAGAACACGTCGGCGACGCGGTAATGCGCCAGCGAGCTGTTGCGGTTGATGTCGAGCGCCTTGTTATATTCGCTGAGCGCCGCGGCCAGGTCGCCCTGTTGCACCAGGGCCACGCCGCGCGCGATCGTTGCGCGCATCCGGATGTCGCCGGAGTTGGTCAGCACATGATGATCAGGGTCCACGGCAATACGGCGCGGACGGCCGAAGGTCTCGACGGTGAAAGGAGAATTAGTGCCCACCACGTCCAGGCGCTTGTTCTCGGTCTGGCCGTCAGTATCAATTTTCAAATTTACCGGCATGCGAAACAGGTCGAGGTCCTGGGCAATTTCGCCGGTGACGCGGAAGCCGGGCGTCTTGTCGCTGTTCGGTTGCTGGGCGCGGGTGCCGCCAAGGCGATACACCGTGTATTTCACCTTGAATTCCGGCGCGCCGGTGGAATCCAGCCATTGGGAAAAGAACCAGGTCAGCTGGCTGCCATAGTATTTTTCAGCCAGCGCGCGGAAATCGTCCATGGTCGCGGACTTTCCTGAAAACTGCGTGCTGAATTCACGCATGGTCTTCAGATATTTGTCTTCGCCCAGCACCCAGCGCAGCATGTGCAGGATCATCCCGCCTTTGTCGGTCACCAGCGACTGGAACTCGGTGGAGAACAAGTCCAGCTTGCTGACACTGGACAGCGGGACCGTGTCATAGGCGAGCGCGCCCACTGACATGTCCTTTACCACTTCTTCCAATCCCGCCGTGCCAGCGGCGCTTTCCACATACATGGCTTCGGAATAGCGCGAGAAGCCGTCCGTCAGCCACCAGTCGTCCTTGGATGCGGGGCTGACGTTCACTCCCCACCACTGGTGCGCGATGGCGTTGGCCAGCAGCCGGTAGTTGGTTTTCTCGGTGATTGTGTGGCTCGACAACCCCGCAATTTGCGGGGCCCAGGTCGAAGGCACGGTGTCGTCGGGCAGTTCAACCACATTCAAGCGCGGCGAAGGCGCAACCCCGTACAGCGTGATGTAGTAGGTGAATTCCTGCACCGCGGTGCTGGCATATTCAGAAGCTAGTTTTTGATGCGAAGGCTTGAAGTAGACATGCAAGTCCATGCCGGCGTCATCAGTTTTATATTCTTGAAAAGCGCCGGCGACGATGGTCGCTGGAAAGCTGGGCTTGCTGGACACAAACGTAAAAGTCTTGAGCGGAAGGCCGTTCGAGCCGGGCTTCTTTGATGGCGGAGCGTCGGCGATGCTTGGCTTGCCACTCCCAATCGCGATCATGTGAGAGGGCAGCGTGATGCTGATAGTGGAGGTGAAGCGGTTCAGTCCGTACCCGCTGACCGGAAACCAGCGCCCCGCATAAAGCAGATAACTTGTGTCATCGCCAATGTAAGCCAGCTTGAGGCCCTGGACTGGGCTGTCGTCGGCGCTTTCCAGCACGCCTTCATATTCGAAGGTCAAGGTCGTCGAGGCATCTTTCGCCAGACCTTTGGGCAAGGCGATGCGGACGGTCGAGTCCTGTGTGACGCGTTCGGCGTTGAGCAGTTGATTGTTTGCGTCGAGAACTTTGGTGACGCGCAGATCGTTGTGCAACTCGAAAACCGCCGTGGTCAAATCCTGCAACGCGGTGAATTTGACTTTGGCACGGGCGTTGATCTGGTGCAGATGGGGAGTCAGTTCGGCCTCGATCTGGTAGTCGTCCACGCGCAGACGGGGCTTCTCCGCGGCCTTCAGAGGCACACACAGTGCAAGGACAGCGAGGACAAGCGTACTCAGTGCGCCGAGGCGGCGCGTTCGTTCAAACATGCGGTGCGATCTCCCCGGGGATCGAATGGCCTGAATTGCAGTCAAATCCCTAAGATGCCCATTCTTTCGCAAAAGATGCTGGGAACACAAGGTTTAGGCTAGTAAAGGTTAGCAGGTCAGTTTGATTTCCACAGCCTGCTCAAGATTGAATTAAGCGCCCGGCTCAACAGATACCACCACAGCGTACCAAGTGTGGCGAACCAAAACAGAAAATTGTCGTTACGCCAGCCCAGCATGACGAGTACAAGCGAGAATGGAAAATCAACGTAGATCAGGTAATGAACGCCGGAGACTATTTTCGCGAGCGCGATCGTGACACAGGCGACCAGATGGAGCAGCGGTAGCGCGAGCAGCAGTGTGCCTCGGCGATATTGAATCATGAGTTGGCCTGTCCTTCCCACACAAGGGTTAGGTCGAGTTTCGCAGCGCTGCGCGGCCAATTTTCATGGTTTGGCCGGGTCTTGATCGGGAACGTGGGGCGTGATTTTGCGCACGAGAAACTCCTGGACGATGTTGCCGAGCGCGCCCCCGCCAATGCCGATCAGCGTATTCACGAACGTCAAGCGTGCCCCGTTGCGATCGGCGGCGGGATAGTAGAGATTCGAGATGCCAGCGGAAGCCAGGCTCCCGCCGATGCCCGAGTAATCCGGTTGCCAATGTCCGTTGTCGCCCTTACGAATCACGGAGTTGGCCAGGGCGTAAAGGACCCGCGACTTGCGCGTGCCGGTGCCCTTAACGAAATAACGTGGGTCTTGTTTCAACAAAGAGGGCAGGATTGCGCCGCCGATGTATACGCCGGAGAGGAAGTCCCCATAAGCGGCGCCGTAGCGCCTGGCATAGCCTTTCGCGCCCTGGCCGTAAGCGCCATAGGTGTTGGCGGCCTGCTCGGCGCCCGCGATCGCGCCGGTGATTCCAAACGAAACCGGATCCACCGTCGTCTTCCAGGCCAGCTCAAATTTTTGCCTGGTGTTGAGAGGGATCGCGTTCGGGAGGTAGCTGACAAAGAAATTGGGAACCACGCCGAACACGCGCTGTGTTTCCTCGACCTTGATTTGCTGTTCGGCCACTTGTTCCGCAGGCATGACCGTTACGTCCGACACAGCGGTGGCCACGACGAGAGCGATTTGGGGAACAACGCAGGCCTCTCCCGCTTGGACCACTCCGGATTTTTCCTGCACGCCAAAGCCGTCGGCGGTCACCGTGATATGGAAAGGTCCCGGCGGCACATCTTCAAAAATAAATTGGCCGGATGCGTCGGAAAGAACTTCTCGCTGCGCAGTTGTGTTTGCCGCGGCGAGGGAAATTCGGGCATCGGCGATGACGGCGCCGTCGCGGTCCACGACCGTGCCGCTTAGGCTTGCCGGCGGCTGCGTTTGGGCTGCCGCCGTGAATGCCGCGAGGAACAGGGCACTCAGCCCCACAGCCCGGCAAGCCAGAAGGTTCAATCTCCGGTCAGCGCCACATCTGCGCAAGCTCTGGTCGAAAACCTTCAGCATGTTTCTTCCTGGTTCAAAAACACTATTTTCATCATCGGCAATTCCGCCTGAATTCTTGTTTCGGTTGTGATGCGCGACCCAGGTTAAGCGTTAGATGTCGCCCGTCTGAGCATGGACGAAATAATTTCAGCGGCCCGATCGGCGGGACGCTGGGCTGGAGAGGGGACCAGACCATCGGTGCCCCGAAGTTTGGCCTTTACCTGCGCGAAGCCTTCCAACATGCGGTCGCGGACTGCGCCGTCGGGCAGAATTTCTTTGAGCCGTGCGACTACGCTTGGGGCGGTGAAGTCTTGCTGCACCAACTCGGGAACGATCTCCTCCCCGGCGATCAGGTTGACCATGGCGAATCGCGGCACCTTCACTCGCGGTTTGCCGATCAGGTAGGTGAGCGGCGACACCCGATAGACCATCACAAACGGAGTGGACATCATCGCCGCCTCGACCGTTGCCGTGCCGCTGGCAACGATTGCCGCACGGGAGTGCCAAAGCGCGGGAAGCGACTCCGGCACCAGTGTGACGGCGCGTTGCTGAACGAAACTGGCGATGAAGCTGCCGTCCAGCGTGGGCGCAACCGGCAAAATATATTGGTAGTTCGTGCCCAACTGCGACGCAGCATCCAGAATCGTGGGCAGATTCATGCGCACTTCCTTGACGCGGCTGCCCGGCATCAGCGTGATCCAGTGCTTCGCTGGGTCCAGATTGAACTGCGCGGCATAGCCCTCGCGCTCGACCGTGGGATGAGGCAGGTCGGCCAGCGGATGGCCGACGAAAGTCGCGTCCACACCGCGCTCGCGATAGAACTGCTCCTCGAAAGGGAAGATGACGAGGGCTTTGTCCACGTAATCGCGAAGCAGCCGCACCCGCCCCTGCCGCCACGCCCAGAACTGCGGCGCAACGTAATACACCACCGGGACGCCGCGCTTCTTCATCTCCCGCGCTACGCGCCAGTTGAATGCCGGGGAATCAATGACGATGGCGAGATCCGGCTTACGCTGGTCGGATTCTTTGATCAGACGGTGGAAGAGACGATAGATCTTCGGCAAGTGGCTGAGAATCTCGGTGATGCCGACCACGGCAAGGTCTTTGGCGTCCACCACCGTGTCGCACCCGGCAGCGCGCATGAGGTCGCCGCCGACGCCGAAGAAGTCGAGATTTGCGATCTCCGGTGTTTGAGACTGCGGACTATTCGTTAGCACTGCTCGTGTGGGGACAGCCGCCCCCGGCTGTCCGGCGGAGCGAAGCTCCGCAGTTCGCTGGAAAGCCCGCTGCAGCGCCTCCATGAGCTGCGCTCCATACATTTCCCCCGAAGCTTCGCCGGCTGAGATCAGGATGCGCAAGCAAGCATTGTAATTCTACGGTCGGATCGAAAGCCGTCGCGAGAGTGTAAAATCAACGTCGCAGGCTTGCTGCTAGAGTTGTGGCAGAGCGTCCTCAAGCAGTGCGGCAAAGCGACCGGCCCCGTAGCTCAACTGGATAGAGCATCAGTCTTCGGAACTGAGGGTTGGGGGTTCGAACCCCTCCGGGGTCGCCATTGGAACCAGGCAAGACCTTGCATTGTAAAATCTGTCGCTAGTCGTCGCCGCTAGCCGTAACCTCCGGCTCTGCAATACCGTCTCCCTGCACGTGAGCACGTCCCGCGTTGATCTCCTGGTCCTTATACTGCAACTGATACAGCTTGTAGTAAATCCCGCGCTGGGCGAGCAGTTGCTGGTGCGTGCCCATCTCGCGCACCTGACCTTTGTGCATGACGATGATTTTGTCGGCGCGCTGTACCGTCGAAAGCCGGTGCGCGATGATCAGCGACGTACGCCCTTCCACCATGCGGCTGAGCGCGTCGCGCACGCGGAATTCGGTTTCGGTGTCCACGCTCGAAGTAGCTTCATCGAGAATCAGAATCTTTGGATCGTGCGCCAACGCGCGGGCAAAGGAAATCAGCTGCTTCTGGCCGGTGGAGAGAGTCGAGCCGCGCTCGCGCACTTCTTCATCGAAGCCTTTGGGCAGCGTGCGCAGGAAGTCGGCGAGGTTCACGTCTTCGACTGCTTGCTCGATGTCCTGCTGCGTGATGCGGCTGGTGCCGAGACGGATGTTGCTGCCGATGGTCCCGGAAAAAAGGAACGGGTCCTGCAAGACCACGCCAAAGCGGCCGCGCAGTTCGGCCAGGTCCATGTCCTTAACGTCAACTCCGTCCAGTCGCACCGCTCCCTTCTGCACGTCATAAAAACGCAGCAGCAATGAGATGAGGGTCGTCTTGCCTGCGCCAGTGTGCCCAACAATTGCCGCGGTCTCGCCCGGTTCGATGGCGAAGCTGACATCGCGAAGTATCCAGTCAGGCTCAGTTGTCTCCGGCCTGCTATTGCCGTCAGTCGAAAAAGAGCCAGGCGAGCTTTGCTCGACCGGACGGCCGGGGGCGGTCGTCCCCACGCGAGAATCTATTTCGCGATACGCGAACCACACGTGGTCGAACTCGATGCGGCCGGGCCCGCGCGGTGTCACCGGATTCTCCGGCGACACGATGTCGGCTTTCGTATCCAGCAGTTTGAAAACTCGCTCAGCCGCGGCCATGGCCGACTGCAGGATGTTGTACTTCTCGCTGAAATCCATGATTGGACGGAAGAAGCGCTGCGCATATTGCATGAACGCGACCAGCACGCCGATGCTGGCCACGGCGGGCACCAGATGAAAACCGAACCCGGCGCTGCGGCTGAAGGAGACAGAAATGCTGCTCACCGCCAGGCTGCGAATGATGTCCTGCCCGCCAAACCACACCACGCAGGCAATGGCGATGGCCGACAAAATCTCAACCACCGGATAGTAGACCGCGTAGGCCATAATCGCGTCCTTGAACGCGTCCATGTGCGAACGGTTGATTTCCTTGAAGCGGTCGTAGGCGCGGCGTTCGCGGTTGAACAGCTGCAGCACCACCATGCCGCTCACGTGCTCCTGCAGGTACGCGTTGATGCGTGCGATGGCGGTACGGATGCGGCGGTAGGAGTCACGCACCTTGTCGCGGAAAATCTTGGTCGCGTAAATGATCAGCGGCAGCACGGAAAACGTAATCAGCGCCAGCTTCCAATTCATGCTCAGCATCACGCCGACGATTCCGGCCAGCACAAACACGTCCTCAAAGATGGAGACCACGCCGGACGTAAACATTTCGTTCAGTGCGTCGGCGTCAGTGGTCACCCGTGTGACCAGCCGGCCCACCGGGTTCTTGTCAAAAAACGCGATGTGCATGCGCTGCAAGTGCCGGAAAATCTGGCTGCGCAGGTCAAACATCACTTGCTGGCCCGTCCACTGCATGAAGTAGGTTTGCAGAAATTCCAGAACAAAGCTGGCGCAGATCAGGCCAATGTAAATGCCGGAAACCTGCGCGATGCCGGTGACCGCCGAGGGACTCAGCCAGCTCCACAAGCCAGCCGGAGGCTCGTGCCCAGGCGCCAGGTAGCGATCAATGACCACCTTGGTCAGGTAGGGGCCAAGCACGTCGGCCACCGACTTCAGCAGAATGGACACCACGGCCACGCCTACCTGCCAGCGGTAGGGACGCAGGTAGCCGAGCAGCCGGCGCATCAGCCGGTTGTCGTACGCTTTGCCTAATACTTCTTCTTCCTGTGCGGCCATTGCGGGTGTGTTGAGCGAGGTGCGACCTTCTCCAACAGGTTACGCGAATTAGACGGTCGAAGTGCGGCGAAGGATGGAAAAGGTTTGCGACCGTGCCGTTTAAGCCCGCCCTGGGTGGGATAATCAGAGTGTGGCCCTGGGCATTTACATTTCCGTGCCGTTCTGCCGCACGAAGTGCAGCTTCTGCAACTTCGCCTCCGACGTATTTTCGCGCGCCGTGTTTGACCGCTACGCGGACCGGGTGTGCGCGGACATCGAACATGCAAACCAGATCGCGGAAGCAATGGGCGCGAGAATCGAGCGCGAGGTGGATTCCATCTACCTCGGCGGGGGAACGCCGACGGTCCTCGAATCCGCGCAGTTGGAGCGGATTTTCAATGCGGTCCGGCGGCAGTTCGACGTAAGCGACGTAAACGACGTAAGCAAAGATGCGGAGGTCACCGTCGAGTGCGCTCCCGGAACACTTTCCGCGCCAGTGCTCGACAGTCTGCTGCGCTGTGGGGTGAACCGTGTAAGCCTGGGCGTGCAATCGTTCGTAGACGCGGAAGCTGCGGCCGTCGGGCGTCTGCACACGCGGGCAATCGTACTGGACGACATCGCCCGGCTGCGGGCTGCGGGCATCGCCGAGATCAACATTGATCTGATCGCGGGACTCCCGCACCAAACGGCTGAGAGCTGGGGATTCTCGCTAGCGGAGACGATTGCGACTGGCGTGCCGCACGTGAGCGTTTACATGCTGGAAGTGGACGAGGATTCGCGCCTGGGGCGCGAACTGCTGGCTGGCGGAATGCGCTACCACGCGCACTTCGTCCCGGACGACGGGCTGACGGCTGATTTCTATACTGCCGCGTGCGAACAGCTTCAGGCAGCCGGCATCGCGCAGTATGAGATTTCAAACTTCGCCCGCGCCGGGCACGAGTCGCGGCACAACCTGAAATATTGGACACGTCAACCGTACCTTGGCTTTGGTGTGGATGCACACTCCATGGGGCTCGCAATGGATCGGGAAGGGCACGACTTACGTGCCGCTACAGAGCACAAGATAGAACAGGGCTTTAGCCCGTGTGAGGCGGAGGCGGTTCGTTTTGCAACCGCCGATTCTTTGGAACACTACTCCGCCGGTGCGCCGTCGCAGCGGACGCCTGTAAGTGCGGAAGAAGCGCTGGAGGAAAGCTTTTTTCTTGGCCTGCGCCTGAACCGCGGTGTAAGTCTTCGCGAGATCGAATCGAAATTCGGGCGGCCCGCCGTCGAAAATCTTGATGGCGTTATCGCCGAGTTGGTTGGCAGCAACTTGCTGATGCGCGATGAAGACGTAATTTCGTTGACCTCCCGCGGACGTCTGTTCTCCAACGAAGTCTTCGCGCGGTTCCTCGCGACGCAAGATATCGTTCGCTGAAGAACCCGGGTTCGCACTCGCGCATGGCAAGTTGCAGACCATCCGGTCGGTTGGCTTTGTGCATCAAATCTGGTCATCCCCCAATGTTCATGGGGCTGTCGCGCCTTCCCCGAAACCCTATCTCACGTAACTTTGCCGCTCTCCGTCGCTGTGTTCTAATCAGTTTTTCCACCGCAGCCTGACAGAGAACGTTGCGGCGATTCCCCCGGATCGAAAATATCATTTCGCAGCAGAGAGGCTCCTTTGGACTTCCAACTCAACGAAGAGCAGTTGCAACTGAAGAAAACAGTGCGCGAGTTCGCCGAGCGCGAGATTCTGCCCAACGTCATGAAATGGGACGAGGCCAGCGAGTTTCCCCTCGCCACCGTCAAAGAACTGGGCAAACTCGGACTGCTGGGAACGATTTTCCCCGCCGAGTATGGTGGGGCGGGCATGGGCTACGTCGAATACGTCACGGCAATCGCAGAGCTCTCACGCGTGGACGGATCCGTCGGCATCATCGTGGCGGCACACACTTCGCTGTGCTCGAACCACATTTTTCTCGCCGGAAACGAGACCCAGAAGAAGAAATACGTCAGCAAGCTCGCCACCGGAGAATTCATCGGCGCCTGGGGGCTGACCGAGCCTTCGTCCGGATCAGATGCCGGCAGCGCCCGCATGACCGCGGTGCGCAAGGGCAACAACTGGGTGCTCAACGGCACCAAGACTTTCATCACCAACGGCCACTATGCCGACGTGATCGTCGCGATTGCCGTCACTGATCGCGCCGCCCACACCCACGGACTATCCGCATTCATTGTCGAGAAGGGCACCAAGGGCTTCCGCCCCGGCAAGAAGGAAAACAAGCTGGGCCTGCGCGCCAGCGATACCGCCGAACTGATCTTCGAAGACTGTGTCATCCCGGCGGAGAACCTGCTGGGCGCCGAAGGCCAGGGTTTCGTGGACTCCATGCGCGTGCTCGACGGCGGCCGCATCTCGATCGCCGCGTTGTCGCTGGGCATGGCGCAGGGTGCGTATGAAGCCGCGCTGCGCTACGCCAAAGAGCGCAAACAGTTCGGCAAAGCCATCGGCGAGTTCCAGGCCATTCAGTGGAAGCTGGCCGATATGGCCACGGAAATTGATGCCGCGTATCTGCTGACCATGCGCGCCGCCGCCATGAAAGATGCCGGCATGAAGACCACGCAGGAATCGTCCATGGCGAAACTGTTTGCCAGCGAAGTCGCGGTGAAATGTGCCAACGAAGGCGTGCAAATCCACGGTGGCTACGGCTTCATCAAAGATTATCCCGCGGAGAAGTTCTACCGCGACGTAAAGCTCTGCACCATCGGCGAAGGCACCAGCGAAATTCAGCGTCTGGTGATTGCGCGGCAGTTGCTGAAGGAATAGCAGCGCTTGCTTCGACTACGAACGTTTGGCGAGGATCGCACGGGGGTGAACCGCTTCGATGGCAACATATCGGGCAAAATCCCTGTCGTTAAACGAAAGAATCCGCTTGATCCCGTGAACCAGCATTGCCGTCACCAGCCGCGTGTCGTGAACTTGCACGCCACAAACCTAGTGTGCAACCAGCAATCTCCGCAATTCCTGGTGGACGGCCAGGCTGTCCGGAACCAGGTGGAGCTTCTCTTCAAAAACTTTCGCGCGCTTGTCGGCTTCCTGAGGAGAGAGCGCGTATCCGTTGCGGTCCAGTGGCCGGGTGCAAGTGTTCCAGAATTCCGCCAGGTTCTGAGATGTATAACAAAGCACAGCGCCAGTTTGAAGAACAGCATCTATTGCCGAAACCACGAGGGGGTAATCGTGGTCATCCGGCTTTACCCAGCGCAGGAGTATGTTGGTGTTAACCAGGTACCGCGTGCCCGCCATCTAGGTGCGGTCCCCATAAAAGCTTTCGCGCGTGAAGCTTTCTGTCGGCAATTCCGGCAACCCCTTAGAATCCTTTGCCATGGCGTGGAGGATGGCATGGAACTCGTCAATGGACAGGTTTCCTTGAGGTATGGGGCGGGAAGCCAGGGCCTCCTGCAACAGGCGCTCAGCCATTTTTTCCAGAGGCACGCCCAGCGTTGTCGCTTCGGCAACGAGCCGAGCTTCCGCTTCTGCGCTAAGTTCGACTTGGATTGTCATTGTGCCAGCACCCCCAAATAGCTTACCCGTCTTCATGGAACGACTTCCACCCCAATCGGAGAGCCGCCTGCTTTACACTGTCACCTTGCATCCCGACCTCCAGCCCTTGATCTCCCAACTGCGCTCCGGCGATACGCGCTCGCTCGCGCGCGCCATCACCATCGTCGAGAACCGCGCCCCCGGCTGGTCCGAACTGCTGAAAGCTCTGTTCCCGCACAGCGGCAAGGCGCGCGTCATCGGCCTAACGGGCGCTCCCGGAGCGGGCAAGAGCACGCTGGTAGACCAGCTCGCCAGGTTCTATCGCAAAGAAAATCAAACCGTGGGCATTGTCGCCGTGGACCCCACCAGCCCTTACACCGGCGGAGCGATTCTCGGCGACCGCATCCGCATGCAGGAGCATTTTGCCGATCCCGGCATCTACATTCGCAGCATGGCCACGCGCGGATCGCTCGGCGGACTGGCGCGCGCCACCGCCGATGTGGCCACCGTGCTCGATGCCTCGGGCCGCGATCTCGTCATGATCGAAACCGTCGGCGTAGGTCAGGATGAAGTGGATATCGTTCGCCTCGCCGATATCACCGTCGTGATCCTCGTGCCGGGCATGGGCGACGATGTGCAAACCATCAAGGCCGGGATCATGGAGATCGCTGACATTTTTGTCATCAACAAGAGCGACCGCGAGGGCGCGGAGCGTGTGGAACGCGAGATTCGCATGCTGCAAACCCTGGCCCTGCGCCACGACGCCTGGACCCCTCCGATTGTGAAGACCGTAGCTAGCGATGGGCAAGGCATTGCCGAACTCGCCGCCGCCATCGCCAGTTTCGGGGAATATTTGAAGAAAGAAGGCCTGGCGCAGAAGCGCAGCGTGGAAAACTGGCAGGAGCGGCTGGTTGAAATGCTGCGCGACACGTTGCTGGAAAAAGCGCGCGCACAACTCGGCGACGGTAACCTGGCCAAGTTCGCGGAAGAAGTTGCGGAGCACAAGCGCGACCCGTACACGCTGATTGAAGAGCTTGCGGAAAGGGCGGCCCGGTGAATTTCAAGATTGATCATCTCGGCATCGCGGTGAAGTCGCTCGACTCGGCAAAGGCGATTTACGAAACTCTGGGCCTCAGCGTTTCGCCCGAGGAAATCGTCGAGCACGAAAAAGTCCGGCTGGTGATGGTTGCTGTGGGCGAGAGTCGGCTGGAGCTGCTCGAAGCCACCTCGCCAGATTCGACCATTGCAAAATTCATCACCAAACATGGCGAGGGTCTGCATCATGTGTGCATGAAAGTGCCCGATCTTGCCGCCGCCGTCGCCCGGCTCACGCAAAGCGGCGTGCGGCTGGTTTCCAATGAAATCAAGACTGGCGCGGGCGGGCATCGCTATGTGTTCGTGCATCCCACCAGTGCCGGGGGCGTGCTGCTGGAGCTAGTCGAATAATTCAAGCGCAAGAACCGGCCACGGATTTTCACGGATCAACACGGATAGACCAAGAGCATTTCATGTATCTACTTGCCACCGACACGTCCGGAAAGCAGGGCAGCATCGCGCTGGCGCGTGGGCAAGACGTATCCACCGCGGTGGAAGTTCTCGAAGTTGTCCCGCTCGACGGTGGAACGTTTTCCGCGCAACTGGTTCCGCAGATCGCGGCACTGCTCGCCAAGCACGGCGTGAATAAGCACGATATCGGAGCGTTCGCCGTGGCCTCCGGGCCGGGATCATTTACCGGCCTGCGCATCGGACTGGCCGCCATCAAAGGCCTGGCGGAAGTCCTCGACAAGCCGATTGCGGCGGTTTCGCTGCTGGAAGTCCTCGCGCTCACTTCTGGCCTGCAAGGCAAGGTGAAAGCGGCGCTCGACGCGGGCCGCGGTGAGCTCTACCTCGGAGAATATGAAATCGCAGGCGACGTCGCCCGCATGTCCAGCGAAACTCTGGTCGCCCGCAGTGATTTTCCAGCCTGGTCGCCCGGTCTGCCCATCGTGACCGCTGATCGCAACATTGCGGAATGGCTGGCGACGACCGGCTTGGCCGCATCTTTCTGTGGTCCACTCGACGCCGCTGATGTAGCGCGTGCCGGGTGGACAAAAATTCGGGACGGGCAGACCGTTCCGCCCGATCAGCTCGACGCCAACTATGTCCGCCGCTCCGATGCGGAAGTCTTTGGCAAGCCGCGCACCTGACCTGCAACATGCAGCCGAGACAACAACTGTGAACATCCGCAGCGCGATCGCCGCCGACGTTGATGAAATGGTCTGCATCGGACGCGCCTGTCCCACCGCCCCACCATGGTCGGAGAGTCAATACCGTGAGCTGTTTCGCGCAGCGCAGCCTCGGCGAATGCTGGTGTTGATCATGGAAGACGCCAGCGGCGCCAGAAGTACGACGAGCGAGCCACGGCGCGATGTCTGCGGTTTTCTGGTTGCGAGTCACATCCCGCAGGCAGAGTCTCAGCAGGAGTGGGAGCTCGAGAGTATCGCTGTGGATCCCCGGGTCGGCCGCCGCGGGTTGGGAACTCGTCTTCTCCACGAACTCATCACGCACGTCGCCGCTCAAGGCGGGGGCTCAATCACTCTGGAAGTCCGGGCCAGCAATACCGCCGCCCGAGGTCTGTATGAAAAATGTGGTTTCTCCCACGCCGGTTTGCGCAAACACTACTATGCCAATCCCACCGAAGACGCAATCCTCTATCGAACCAATGTCGAAGCGGCCTGAGAAAGGTCTTCCTTCGTGTAACTCAGGAAATTCTGATTTAAGTTCTGTTTTTGTCATTTCGAGCGCAGTTAAGATTGCCCGTTTCCGGGCAATCTTGCGAAGTCGAGAAACCTGCTTTTTGCTTTTGACCTTAATCAGAATCTCCCTATGTGTGCTTCGTGGTAAACGATTTTAGGCTTCGCCAACCCGATAATCTCATTCTGAGATCGCACTATTAACAGGGCATGACAAATTGCCATTGAACCGCTTTCCGTTCCTGTGCTAATTTCTTGGTGTTGTTACTCCCCGGTTCGGAGGTCTGCTGAATGCTGACTTCGAAGGAACAACTCTTGAGCGATGACGCATTTCAAAAACTGAATCACGAGCACACCCAGTATTCCACCCGCCTGGAAACACTCAGCCAAAAAAGATACTTGAGCGACGATGAGAAGCTCGAGGAAGTGCGCCTGAAGAAACTCAAACTGCGGCTTAAGGACCAGATGGCGTCCATCGAGCGGCAGTTCGGACAAGCCATGCGCGGCCACGTCGCCTAGCCTGGTTTGCCCGTCGTCGGTCCAACGCAGCTCTCGCAAAGGCGCCCCAGCGGCGCCTTTCTTGTTGCTTCTGGTTCTCCGCGGTCTGCGCTCCGGCTCCGGCTCCCTCACCTGCTCTATAATGAAGGCCTCTCATGGTTCGCGACGGATACTTGTATGCGATTCCGCTGGTGCTGGCCGGACTTCTCATCGGCTGGCTGACCCACCCCGCCGGCGCCGTGCCTCCGGTGCTCATGGCCGTGTTCCTGTTGTGGTTCTTTCGCGATCCCCAGCGCAGCATTCCGCAGGAGCCGGGCGCGGTAGTTTCGCCTGGCGATGGCAAAGTCACCGCCATCGTGCCCATCACCGGCAACGGTCACTCGCTCACCCGCATCAGCATTTTCCTCAGCGTCTTCGATGTGCATGTGAACCGTTCCCCCATCGCCGGTGTCATTCGCGAGGTGCGCTATCAAAAGGGCAAGTTCATGAATGCCATGGCCGCCGCCTCCGCCGAGCTGAATGAACAGAACATCGTTACGGTGGAAGGCGACGGCCAGTCGGTCGTGTTCAAGCAGATCGCCGGCCTGATTGCGCGGCGGATTGTCTTCAACTTCAAAGTTGGAGACACGGTCGAGCGCGGCCAGCGCGTCGGCCTGATCAAGTTTGGTTCACGAGTGGATGTCCTGATGGACGCCTCGGCGCGCGTGATGGTGACAGTCGGCGACCGCGTGCGCGGCGGCGCCAGCGTGCTGGCCGTCCTGCCCCCCAAGCCCGCGTCCGACGCAACCACCGCGGTGTTCGCCGCCCAGAGGACGCCGTGAGCGAATCTTCAGACATGCTGCGAAGACGCGCCGACGACCGCCGCCCGCGCCGCATGCGCAAGGGCATGTACATCCTTCCGTCCATCTTCACCGTTGCCAACATGGCCGCCGGCTTCTATGCCATTCTCGAGGTGCTGCACGCCTCGGCGGCCGAGTTCTATCATCTGGACAACGCCGCCATCGCCATCGGCTTTGCCGTTCTGTTTGACGGGCTCGATGGACGCATTGCCCGCATGACCGGCACCAGCAGCGATTTTGGCCGCGAACTCGACTCCCTCGCCGATGTCATCACATTCGGCGTCGCCCCGGCGGTGCTGGCCTGGACCTGGGGCTCGCGACTGATGCAGCCCGTCGTGTTCACCGACTGGCACATCAAGCTGACCCAGTTGGGCGCAATCGCCGCATTCCTGTTTCTCACCTGCGGCTCCAGCCGTCTGGCGCGTTTCAATATCAGCGCCAATCCGCAGCCCTCCAATCCCGGCCGTCCCGACAAGAAATATTTTGTCGGCATGCCCATCCCCGCCGGTGCCGGTGTGATCGCCGCCATCGTCCACTACTGGAAAGGCGTGCCCATCCAGACCTGGTACACCTCGCTCACCTGGCTGCTGATGGTGACCGCGGTCGGATATCTGATGGTCAGCACGTGGCGCTTTTACAGCTTCAAGGACATTGATTTTCGCTCGCGCCACCCCTTCCGGCTAATCGTATTTCTCGCACTCTTGTTCGCCTCGATCTCGCTGTTCTCCCGGCCCGTCCTGTTTGGCATCGCCCTGCTCTACACGTTCTCCGGCATTTTCTGGCGGGTGCAATGGATCTTCCGGCGCAAGCCAAATGCGCCTCCCCCCAGCTACACTGAGGCGTCGCAGACTCCATGAACATGCCTCCCAAGCCGGCCTTTCCCAATCCTGCAGGCTCTCGCGGACACTTGTTCCGCGTGGCCGTGGTGGGCGCAGCCTCGCTCAAGGGCAAGGAAGTGGCCGATGTTCTCGGTGAGCGCAACTTCCCCACTTCCGACATTCGCCTGCTGGACGACGACGAAGCCGCGCAGGGCCAGCTCGAGGCCCTCGGCGATGAAGTCAGCTTCATCCAGAAAGTCCGCACCGAACAGTTTGATAATGTGGACTTCGTATTTTTTGCCGGCGATACAAAATCCACCCGCAAGAGTTGGAAAGTGGCGCGCGATGCCGGCAACACCATCGTGGACCTCTCCGGCGTTCTGGAAGATGAACCCGGCGCTGCCGTCCGTTCCGTCTGGATCGAGCGCGAGCTGGGCGTGGTCCCCCCTCCTGATTTGCAGCCCGGGCCTTGTGTTGTGCCCCATCCCGCCGCGGTAGTGCTGGCGCTGCTTTTGCTGCGTCTGAAAAAAGTCGGCCCGCTCGGTCAGGCCGTCGCCACTTTGTTCGAGCCGGCTTCTGAAATCGGACAGAAGGGCATGGACGAACTTCATCAGCAGACCGTCAACCTGCTTTCCTTCCAGCCCCTGCCCAAGGACATTTACGATGCGCAGTTGGCTTTCAATATGCTCGCGCAATACGGTGACAGCGCCCGGCCTTCGCTGGCCTCCATCGAAGCCCGCATCCTGCGCGATCTTCAGCACATCGGCGGCCCGGAACTGTTCCCCGCATCTCTAAGTTTGCTGCAGGCTCCGGTGTTTCACGGCCAGGCTATGTCGCTGTTTGTCGAGATACCCGGCGCGAAACTCGACGCGCTGCGGGTCGCCATCGCCGGCGACCACGTCGTGATCCAGTCCGACGACGACGCGCCCAACAACATCAGCGCCGCCGGTCAGGGAGACATTCAGGTTTTGGTCCGCAAAGATGCCGTCCGCGAAAACGGATTCTGGCTGTGGGCGGTGGCCGACAATCTTCGTCTCGCCGCCATCAATGCCGTCGAGTGCGCCGAGAGCCTCGCCGCCACCCGGCCCGTGGGGAAAATTCAGTGAGCCTTCGCCACTCCGCCTTCGCTCTCCTGCTTCTCTGCGCCGGCTGCGGATATCACACAGCCGGCCATTCCGTGGCCCTCCCCGAAAACGTGAAGACCATTGCCGTTCCCGCCTTTGTGAACCAGACCAACACTTACAAGATCGAGCAGACCCTGACCGGCGCGGTGGTCCGGGAATTCACCACACGTTCGCACTACAACATTCTTCACGACGCCAGCGAAGCCGCCGACGCCACTTTGCGCGGCACCGTCCTCTCCACCTCGGCTTCTCCGCTTACCTACAACTCGTCCACCGGACGCGCCGCCAGCGTGCTGGTTGTGGTCAGCATGAAAGTGGTGATGGCCGACCGGCAGGGAAAAATCCTTTATCAGAACCCGGCCTATCTGTTTCGCGAGCAGTATGAAGTGTCGCAGGACGTGACCAGCTTTTTCGAGGAAGACTCGCCCGCCTTCCGCCGCCTGTCGCAGGATTTCGCGCGCACTCTCGTGTCCAACATTCTGGAGGCGTTTTGAACAGGCGTTTGTCGTCGGTCGCTGGTCGTTGGCCCTGCGCCGCCCACGAACCGGACATGCCGGCCAGACTGACCTTAAATACCGGCCAACGACGGGCCGCTAACGACCAACGACCAGCAACCAACGACCGCCCATGAAGTCATTCGCCCAGGCCGACCGCTTCGTATCGGAACTCGCGTCCCACAAGCTGCGCCCGGCTTATATTCTCGTCGGCGACGAGGCCTTCTTCCGCAAACGCGTCCGCGACGCCATCCTCGAGCATCTCGTTCCTGGCGAAATGCGCGAGTTCAGCTTCTTTGACTATGACCTGGCCGAGACGGCGCTGGTCGAAGTGCTTGACCGCGCCCGCACTCCTTCGCTGATGGCGCCGTTCCAGGTTTTTTTCGTGCGCGGCGTCAAGAGTCTCTACGGCCGCGGGTCGAACGAAGAAAAACTTGCCGCCATCGAAGACTATTGCAAGAACCCCAATCCCGACGCGCTGCTGGTGCTGGTCGCCGACCACATCAGCATTCCCGCCGACGTCCGCCGCATGGACATGCAGGACAAGGAACGCTACCAGCGCATCCGAGAAACTCTGGGCACGTTTTGCGGCATCGTGGAACTGGCCCGCGTGGAAGAAGGCGAAGCTGTGCGCTGGATCGCCGAATATTGCGCCACCCGCGACGTGAAAATCGAACCCGACGGCGCGCGCGAACTGGTGGACGCTCTCGGCGGCGACTTGATGATGGTTTCAAACGAGTTAGAGAAGCTGATTCTCTACGTCGGCGAAAAAAAGCGCGTCACGCTCGGCGATGTCGAGACCATGGTCCTCGCCGCCAAACAGCGCTCGCTCTATGAACTGACCGACGCCATTTCTTCCAAAGACCGCGTGCGGTCGCTCGAAATTCTTGACGCGTTGCTGACGTCGGGCGACGGCGAAGAGGCCGCCATCGGCCATATCTATATGCTGGCCAAGACTTTCCGCCAGATGCTGGTCATCCTCGAACGCAACGTGCGCGACCAGCGCATGCTGTGGGCCGCGCTGTGGCAGGGTTTCCGCGTGCCGCCGTTCGCCGCCGATGACATCATCAAACAGGCCCGCCGCTACAAATCCAAGCGCGAACTCACCCGCGCCATCCGCCTGGTCGCCAAGGCTGACCTCGCTCTGCGTTCGAATCCCGTGAGCAAACGCTTCGTGCTGGAAAAACTTGTAATGGACCTCACCACCGAACCCAAAATTGAATCCCCGGCCTGGATGCAGGAACAGTTGCCGGTTTAGGGCCCCCTTGATTTCCTGATGTATACTACCGTCCAAGCCAGCGCTGCCATCCGCGGGCCCCGCCTCTGGCCAGGAGTAGTACATGAGAGCCAAGGTCTTGCTGTTCCTTCGTTTCACACTGGCCGTATTTGCTATTCTTCCGCTTCAGCTGACACCCGCTTCGGGCGCTACCGAGAAAGTACTGCATACCTTCATCCCTCTCCGGCACGGTTCGGAACCCAGCGCAAACTTGACCGCGGATGCCAATGGCAATCTGTATGGCACAACCGACCGTGGCGGCGAATATTCGATGGGGGTGGTCTTTAAGCTCACGTCCGATGAGAAAAAGGGCTGGATTCTGACGGTTCTGTATAGCTTTAAAGGCGGTCTAGATGGGGCCCACCCTTACAACTCCGGCGTCGTGATTGACGCAGCGGGAAACCTCTACGGCACGACCTACGACGGTGGCAACGGTGCCGGATGTACCTATAACTTCGGGCCCGTGAGTTGTGGCACGGTCTTCAAACTTACGCCTGATTCTCATGGCGGCTGGACAGAAACCGTCATTTATAACTTCCAGGGTGGGAGCGACGGCCAGAACCCGCAAGCTGGATTGATCTTCGACGCCAGCGGAAATCTCTTCGGTACGACGACGTTGGGAGGTACGAACGTCCAGGGAAACGGAACAGTTTTTGAACTAATGCCCACTGCAAATGGCAACTGGACTGAGAGCGTGCTGTACCGGTTTGCCGCAGGGACGGACGGAGCGATCCCCATAGCTGCTCTTGTGTTCGACAAAACCGGAGACCTCTATGGCACCACCCGATACGGCGGAGATCATAAGCTGGGCACGGTTTTTGAGCTCAAGCCAAGCTCACAAGGAACTTGGACGGAGAGCGTGCTCCATAGTTTTGGCGCAGGTGCTGACGGGGCAGACCCAGAAGCCAGATTGATCTTCGACAGTGATGGCCACCTTTACAGCACGACCAATGCAGGCGGTGGATCTAAGTCTTGCTCGGGTGGATGCGGGATCGTCTTTGAGTTGAAGTCGAATGATAACGTCAGTTGGACCGAGGTCGTATTGCATCGCTTTAGCGATACTGCGGGTGACGGCGCTCTTTCGGAAGCGGGATTGATATTCGACCACGCTGGCAATCTGTACGGCGTTACCAGCAGTGGAGGGAACCTCAATTCACAATGCCCCTATAGTCAGCCCGATTATGGTTGTGGCGTTGTTTTCCAGCTAACACCGAGATCGAACGGGCAGTGGACGGAGACCATTCTTCACACGTTCGCCGGAGGCCACGATGGCGGTACGCCCTCCTATGACGCCAGCCTGACTATCGACCGCGAGGGCAATCTGTACGGAACAACCGGCGCCGGTGGACTCGCTGGGGCTGGCACTATTTTCAAGTTATCCCGGAGCTCGGGCCTATGGAAGAAAAGCGAGACCTACAGTTTCCCTAGCTCCGACGGCAACATGCCTACTGCTAGTGTGGTGTTTGATAAAGCGGGCAATTTGTATGGCACGACATCTTTGGGCGGCTTCTACCAGAAAGGATCGATCTTCAAGCTCACGCGAGATTCCAGCGGCGGTTGGACGAGCCGTTTGCTGTACAGCTTTCAGGGAAAGAGCGACGGTGGGTGCCCCGTCGCGGGACTGATTTTCGACAACGCAGGCAATCTTTATGGCACAACCGTTTGGGGCGGTAAGAGCGGGCAAGGGTTAGTTTTTAAGCTTACCCATTCCACGGGCGGGCGGTGGTCAGAGAACGTACTCTACAGCTTCAGTGGCGGGGCGGACGGAGGTTCTCCCTACGCTGGCGTGATCTTCGACAAGAGCGGCAATCTCTTCGGGACGACATACTTTGGTGGAACTGGCGGGGCATGCGATGGCGCCTTAGGGGGTAATGGCTGTGGCGCGGTTTTCGAACTGACGCGCTCCGCAAGCGGAGCGTGGACAGAGAAAGTGCTCTACAGCTTCACCGGAGATAGCGGCGGCGAGAAACCATCGTATGGGTCACTCGTCTTCGATACCTCCGGCAATCTCTACGGCACAACTGCCTATGAAGACCAAGATAACGTCAATTACGGCACAGTGTTCGAACTCACGCCCAATACGGATGGCACATGGACGTATACATTGGTTCACGGTTTCGGCGGAGGTAACGACGGCCAAGGGCCCAATGCGGGCCTCATTTTAGATCGTGCGGGCAACGTTTACGGAACTGCTTACAACGTGTTTGAGTTCATCCCCTCAGGCGGGGCGTGGACCGAACGCGTTCTTCACAACTTTCCCGGGGTCTACGGGGCATCTTTTGCCGGTGTGGTCTTCGATGCGTCTGGAAATATCTACGGTAGCACCTATGTGGGCGGTACTTGTAAGGCACAATACTATGGAGGCTGCGGTGTGATCTACAAGTTGACCCCTGGCGCTGATGGCGAATGGATGTTTAACCAGTTGCACCATTTTGGTGGGCGACCGGGCGATGGGGCTGTACCTTATGATGCGCCAGTACTTGACGCTGCAGGCAACCTTTTTGGCACGACTTCCGCGGGTGGCAGAGCTGACAGTGGTGTGGTTTTTGAAGTGGAGCCCTAACGGGAACGTCGTAAACGGGAGCGCTCGCGTTGATTTGGCGCTATTTGATCGAAGGCCCGTGGATCGTCTTCATCGTCTACTGGGTGATGGGCGCGATGAAGACGCGGCGCACCGCCAGCAAGGAACCGGTTGCTTCCCGCGTTTCTTTTCTGGTGTGGGAGATTGCCGGCTACGCGCTGCTGTTTAGTGAAACCGTGAGGTTCGGGTTTCTTCGCGGGCGTATGGTCCCTCGCACCTGGACGATGGCCGCGACCGGAGTTGCCCTCACCTGGATCGGCATCGGGCTCGCTGTGTGGGCGCGCCGGCACCTTGGCGAATACTGGAGCGCGCGCATCACCATCAAAGAAGACCACAAGCTGATTCGCACCGGCCCCTATGCCCGCCTGCGGCATCCCATTTATTCAGGACTCGATCTCGCGGTCATCGGCTCCGCGCTCGCGATTGACGAATGGGGATGCGCGTTGGGGGTCGTGCTGATCATCGCCGGCTACTGGATGAAAGCCCGAAAGGAAGAGGCCATGCTCTCTGCGCAATTCGGAGACGCATTTCGGGAGCACTGCCGGCACACCGGATTTCTGCTGCCGAAGCTGGGATAAAGCTTTTCGCGAGACAACCGGGAAGGGCACGACTTCCAGTCGTGCCGTTTTCAACCTCCAAGCGATAACTGGCTTTAGCCTCTGAGGTCGTCTTGACCAATGGGGCGAAGAGCGTGTCGTCACCTCCGGCAAGACCCGCCCGCAGGGGTGGGCTGAAGTCCGCCTTCAAGTCCACTTCCCAAAACGGAACGAACTCGCGCCAATTTCCGTAAGTGATTGAAAACAAACCGCGTCTTGCCTGTGGAAAACTACGTCGCTAAGTAATTGAAAATAAACAACTTAGAATATGCATTTGCGGGCGTTTGGTGGCCCGTGGAGCTACGTTTGTTAAGAATTGGCCTCCGGGACGATGCCAGCCCTGCCACGCGATCCTGGAGCATTTTAGGGGCCTTGGCGGGGTGGTGCTGAGGAGACTCTTACCCCTTTTTAAGAAGCTTGAGCCGATCAGGATCGTGGAGAAGGGCCAGCGCCTGAAGGCGGACTATTCGCGGGGCTTTTCCGGTACGTCTGAAGACGTACCCCGATACGAAACGTAACTTCCGAGAACCGAAAGCAAAACGCGCAGAGCCTAAAGCCCAGTGTCCAGCCTATTTCATCGCGGTAACGCGCTTGCCCAGGCGGGACTTGTAGCGCGAGGCGGTGTTCTCGTGCAGCGAGCCTTTCTGAATGGCCTTGTCGAGCACCGAGACAGTCTTGCGATAGACCTGCTCGGTTTCGGTTTTGTTGCCTTTTTCAATGCTCTCGCGCAGTTCGCGCAGTTGTCCGCGCAAGCGCGACATATTGGCGCGGTTGACCGCAGTCCGCTTTTCAGTCTGACGGGCGCGCTTCAGCGCCGATTGATGATTTGCCATTGCTGGTTGTTCCCTTTGTATCTGACGTGGTTGAGGACGACAGAGATTTATTCCGGTGAGTACCGAATGCAATAGTATAAGGCAGTAAGTCCCGGCTGGTCAAACACATGGCAGATGCTCTGCAACGGCTGAAAATCCTGATTGACTCCTCCACCCCCATCATTGCCGTCGAGACGGTGGAAGAGATGCGTGCCGTGCGGATGGTGCGCGTCGCCTGCTCTGCGCTTAACCTGGCCACGTTTGAGTGGAGCATTGCCAGCGGTCTCATGCGTTGCGGTGGCGCGGTGGGCGAGGAAATGGTGGGCGGCGGAGTGGCCGAGCGCTATGCCTCACACACCGGAACCGACGCCGCTGACCAGAACACGCAGGCTATCTACAACAGTCGTGGGCCGGCGCAGATGCTGGAGAATCTGCAAGGGATTTCGATTGAAGGCGCATTTATTCTCAAGGACCTGCATCGCCACATGGACGATCCGGTGGTGGTGCGCCGGCTTCGCGATGTTGGACAGAGGTTCGCGACAGACCGGAAAACGATTGTTCTCACCGCTCCCAAGATTGAAATTCCGCCCGAACTGCAAAGTCTGGTGGAGTTTTTCGACTTACCGCTGCCCGACCGGGTGCGGCTGCGGCAAATCATTGACGAAGTGGTGGTGCGGATTTCCAGGACCCACACCCTGCAGAGGAAGCTTGATGCCGCAGGCCTTGATCTGGTGGCGGAAAACCTGCGCGGGCTGACCGAGGAAGAGGCGGAACGCGCCATCTCTCAGGCGCTGGTGGCGCGGTATTCGTTATGCCCGGAAATTTCCACCGACGTATTGGAGGCAAAGAAGGCGCTGCTTAAGCGGTCGGAGATGCTGGAGTTTGTCGAGGCCTCGGACAGCCTGGCCGATGTGGGCGGCCTGGACAATCTAAAGTCCTGGTTAAATCAACGGCGCGGTGCGTGGGATGAATCGGCCGGTAAGTTTGGGCTGGAACCGCCGCGCGGCGTGATCATTCTTGGAGTGCAGGGCTGCGGCAAGTCTCTGTGCGCGCGGGCGGTGGCGGGCGAATGGCAATTGCCGCTGGTCAAGTTCGATACTTCGGCGGTCTACGACAAATACGTTGGCGAAACCGAGAAGCGGATCCGCAAAGTGTTCCAGGTGGCCGAAGGCCTTGCCCCCTGCGTGCTCTGGATTGACGAGTTGGAGAAAGTGTTTGCCGGCAGTGGGCCGGACTCGGCATCGGCAGATGCGGGCGTGTCGTCGCGGTTGCTGGCGTCATTCCTTTCCTGGATGCAGGACCGCAAGGCCCCGGTATTCGTGACGGCAACCTGCAACAACGTCACGGTGTTGCCACCGGAACTGATTCGCAAAGGGAGGTTCGATGAGTTGTTCTTTGTTGACCTGCCGAGCCAGCCGGAACGGAGACAGATTTTCGCGATGGAATTGACCAAGCGGAAGCGCGACGCGGCGGATTTTGATCTCGATCACATTGCGTCCGCTGCTCAGGGATACTCCGGGGCTGAAATTGACGCGGCCGTGCAGACGGCGCTGTACGCCGCCTTCGCCGCAAAAAGCCAACTGACCACGCAACTGATCCTGGACGCCCTCGCCCAGACCGTGCCGCTATCCGTTACTCGCGCTGAGGAGATTGTGGCCTTGCGGGAATGGGCGAAAGACCGGGCCGTCCCGGCATCGAAGGCCGAACATCCGGCCATTGACTCCGGCCTGCGCCGGTAAGGCGATTCCGGTCCTTTGGCCCGGCGAAGTCCGAGGCTGACTGTGCAAAGTTTATGGCAGTACCTGGAACTTGATGTTGCTGGTGAGCGCCCCTCCCGGTGTCGCGACCCCGATGAATCCGGTTGTCGCCCCGCTCGGAACCGTGGCAGTAATTTCCGTGTCGGAGACGACCGTGTAGGCCGCTGTGGTGCCGTTAAACGTCACGCCCGTGGAGCCGGTCAGAGCATTGCCAAGAATGATGACCGTGTCGCCGACATGGCCATCCAGTTGTACCGGCTTAACAAAAGCAAGGCCCACCGACTCGCGGAAGATGGTTCCGCAGCCAAACGGCACGTTGCCGCAAAGCTTGGGGTTTCTGGGTCCGCCGTTTGACGTCGTGCCGTAGATGTTTCCGTCGGTGCCCTGTACGACCTGAGCATTCGGAAGCGCTCCGTCGGTCACGTGAAAACTGTGAAGGCGGGTTTCAGTGCCTGACTTTGTCAGTCGGAAGAAGACTCCCCAGCCGTTGTATCCGCCTTCGTCGGTCGTCCCGTAAAAGTTGCCATCCGTGGCCTGGAAGAGGCCACTTTGCGGCAGGGTTCCGTCCAGACAACCGGAAGTTGGGCAGAAGCTGTAAATGAGCGAATAGGACCCCGATGCATTCATGCTGAAGGCGGCTCCGTTCTGATTCGCGCCGCCCGATCCCGTAGTGCCGTAGATAATGCCGTCGTATGCCACGAGGAGCGGACCGTAAGGGATCGATCCATCCGGGCAACTGCCGCCGGCAGAGCAAAAGTTGTGAAGCGTTTTGAAAAACTTGCCGTCGGCGCCGATGCGGAAGATGGTGCCGTTTCCGTTCAAGCCGCCGTCGGATGTGGTCCCGTAAAGAGTGTTTCCGCGGTCACGCGCGAGCCCCCACCGGGAAGTTGAGCCGTCGGTACAATTGGTCTTCTGACAAAACCGATAGAGGCCGGTCACCGTTCCGGCCGGGGTCATCCGGTAAATCGTGCCGAAGGTGATCGAGGTAACGCCTTCAGTCGTCCCGTAGAAATTTCCGTCGCTTCCCAGGGCCACGGTGCCGCTGGGGAACGCGCCGTCGGTACATGCTGTCAGTGAGCAAAAATTGTAGAGCGTGGTGAGCGTCCCGTTATACCCAATCTTGAAGAAAGTCCCCTTGCTTTGCGTGCCTCCGCCGGCCGTGGTTCCATACAGGTTGCCATCCGCGCCCAAAACCAGAGGGCCGTTGGGCTGCAATCCGTCGGCGCACGATGGCAAGGCACAGAAACTGTAAATGGAAGTGACGACGCCAGAAGGAGAAACCTTGAAAACAGTGCCCTGATTAAATGCTCCACCGTGGATGGCGGTGCCGTAAAAATAGCCGTCGGTTGCCTGAACCAGCGTGCTTGGCACTGAACCATCGGTCCCGTTCAGGTTGGCAAGAGCAGTGAAGGTCTGCGCCAGGGCGGACACCGCGCAGCCAAGCAGGATCGCGGCGCACATGGCAGCTGCGAAATGATTTCTTGAGAAGGACAGCCGCATAAGATTCTCCTTGAAACGCGCACTAGACGAGGCTTACGGCGGGGGAACGCGCCACCACCTACCTCTAGAGGATACACGATTGTCCGATGGCCAGTCGGCTGATTTGACGATGTCGTTCGGCTTGCCCCGGCACACACTTGGTGTGGACTTTTCTGCGCAGGAACCAATGTCTTTGGCGGGATGGATTGTCCCGAATCCTGCCCTTGCACGGCCATTGACTCTTATGCGCCCCGGGATTAGGCTGACACCAATGGTCGTGGTTTGCCCCCAAGGCATCTGTATCCCGTCTGGTTCCGTCTCGAAGCATAATCTTGGTTTGTCTGGACATGGTGTTGGCTGCGCGTGGCTGGCGAAGCGCCTCGCTGCGCTCGGCTGGACAGCCGAGGGCGGCTCTGTCCCCACGTGGGCCGTGCTGTGCCCGCGCAGTTCGTGATGTTAACGCACATGATTCGGGAGAATGAAATGGTCTTGAGACAAGCATGAAGAAAAATATTGCGATCAGCTCGAACATTGAGACCCTGTTTGGCACGCGCGACGAAAACCTGCGCCTGCTGGAAGATGGTCTTCACGTGCGCATTGACCTGCACTCCGACGCCATTGAACTGGAGGGCGCGGCGCGCGATGTGGCCCGCGCCGAGCAGGCCTTTGCCGACTACGACTCGTTGCAGCGCGCCGGACACAGCTTCCAGAACGGCGACCTGAACAGCATGTTGCGCGTGCTGGTGTCCGATCCGGCGGCGACGCTGAAGGGGCTGGCCGAGGCGGGACGCCAGCGTTCGCTGGGGCGGCGCACGGTGCAGCCGAAAACACCGAACCAACGCCGCTACATCGAAGCCATCGAAAAGCACGACATGGTGTTTGGCATTGGCCCGGCGGGGACGGGCAAGACTTATCTGGCGGTGGCGATGGCGATTGCGGCGCTGGTGTCGAAGCGCGTCAATCGCATCATTCTGGCGCGCCCGGCGGTGGAAGCCGGCGAGCGTCTGGGCTTTTTGCCGGGCACGCTGCAAGACAAGATTGATCCTTATCTGCGTCCGCTTTACGATGCGCTCTACGACATGATGGAACCGGAGAAGGTGGACCGCTATCTGGAGAAAAACATCATCGAGATCGCGCCCATTGCGTTCATGCGCGGACGCACGCTGAACGATTCATTTGTGATCCTTGACGAAGCGCAGAACACCACCACCGAGCAGATGAAGATGTTCGTCACCCGTTTGGGATTCAATTCCAAGGCGGTGATTACCGGCGACGTGACGCAAATTGACCTGCCCAACGCCCGGCGCAGCGGCCTGCTGGAGGCGATGGACGTTCTGGGCCGGGTGGAAGGGCTGGCGTTCACGCAATTCGACGAGACCGACGTGGTGCGCCACCAGTTAGTGCAGCGCATCGTGCGGGCTTACGATGAACACCGGCGCATCCAGGGACAGCAGATGTCGTTACTAGGCGACGATCATCCGGGAGTGGGCGAGAGACCGGCGCTGGGGCCGTCATAGGAAGTGGCCGTGCGGATTGCTTTCTCTCTATGGAGATTCTGATTAAGGTCTAAAGAGCGAAAAGCAGGTTTCTTGACTTCGCAAGATTGCCTGTAGACGGGCAATCTTACTGCGCTCGAAATGACACAACAGGATTAAACCAGAATTTCGCTAATGGTAATCTGGCAAAAAAACGTGCCCGGGCTGAGCGACGCAGGGTTTCGAGGTTTTCTGATGAAGGCGCGCAAGGCGGTCAAGCTACAGGGCAATGTGCAGGTGCTGATTACCAGCAACTCCCAGATGCGCGCGCTCAATCGCCAATTCCGCGGAAAAGATAAGGCGACCGACGTTCTGTCGTTTCCCGCGGCCGAGCCAACGGCGACGAAATCAAAATTAAAATCGAAGAACGCGGGCGATATTGCCATCTCGTTTGAAATCGCGGCCAGAAACGCGCGTCAGCTTGGCCATTCCACCGCGTTCGAGATTAAGATACTGGCGCTGCACGGCATTCTGCATCTGGCAGGCTACGACCATGAATCCGACAATGGAAAGATGGCGCGCAAGGAAGCGCAACTGCGCCGCGAGTTGCGATTGCCCGACGGATTGATCGAGCGTGTGCAGGCTGCGACATCGGCCGAGACATCCAAAGCTCGCCGCGGCACGCCTCCTGCGTCCATAGACAAAAGACGGAGGAGCGCGTGAACATCCCCGTCCTCCTCGTGGTGGTCTTGCTGCTCGCGCTCTATACGCTGGCTTCCTACATGGACCGGCTGTTCACCGAGATTGGGCGATTTTTGTCGCGCGAGTTTCAGGACAATATTGACGTCTACGAGCAGCGCGTTGAACCGAAACTGGGTGTGAGGCGCACGCGGGCGCAGTTGGCCATGGCGGTGCTCACTCAATTGACGCTCGCCGCCATTGCCATGCTGGTTGGCTTCCTGGTATTCAACGACCAGACCTGGAGCATCGTCGAGATTTTGCAGGCGACGATCAGTTTGATTCTGATCGTGATTGTCTGCAATCGCTTTCTGCCGTTTGTTTTCTTTTCGCGGACGCGGGGCGAGTGGCTGGTGAGATGGACGCCGTTGCTGCGCGTGCTGATCTATGTCGTGCTGCCGGTGACGGTGGTGGTGGGATTTTTGCAATCCGTCGTGTCGCTTACCGAGCGCAACACCGGGGAACCGCCGGAAAGCCCTGCGGAGGCCGTGGATGCGCTGATTGAGGCCGGACAGGAAGAGGGAATCCTGCAGGAAGGCGACCGCGATCTGATCCAGTCGGTGGTGGAGTTCAGCGGCAAGACGGTGCGCGAGGCCATGAAGCCGCGGCCGGAGATGTTTGCGGTCCCGGTCGAGACCACGGTCGAGCAGTTCATCGCCATGCTCAAGACGCGGCACTATTCGCGCGTGCCGGTTTACGAAGGCAGCGTGCATAGCATCAAGGGCATTGTGTATGCCCAGGATGTGTTGCAGGTGGCCGACAGCGAAGCGTCGCGGCGCACGCTGGATACGCTGATGCGCAAGGATGTGTACTTCGTCCCCGAGAGCAAGCTGGGGAGCGACCTGCTGCGCGAGATGCAGAAGAACAATATTCGTATGGCGATTGTGGTGGATGAATACGGCGGGGTGGCGGGGTTGGTGACGATTGAAGACCTGGTCGAGGAGATCGTTGGGGAAATCCGGGACGAGCGCGACCTGCCGGAAGTGGTCCGCGAGCAGGAGCAGATTTACGTAGTGTCCGGCCGCACGGATGTGGATCGGCTCGACGAACTGTTTGGCTTTAAACCGGAGGGCAGGGAAGCGGCGACGGTGGGCGGTCTGGTCAGCGAACTGGCCGGCAGAATTCCGCACAAGGGCGAGATCGTCGAGGATGACGGCCTGCGCTACGAGATTTTGGATTCATCGGACCGCAGAGTGGAGCGGGTGCGCATCAGCGTGGCCGAGCCTCGGCAGTTGAAGTTGATGTGAAGGGGCTGGCGGCTGCATTTGGGTGGCCGAGGCGAGGGATAACGAAAATGAATAACAAGACCATTCGACAGCCGCAAAAGCCGACCCCGACACTGGTCGAACGATACGTTGCCCAGTTTCAGAGCGACAGGGCGACTGATGACACCGATAAAGCCCTCACCAAACTATTCCACTTGCTGCCTGACAATAGAACGGTTGAAGAAGTCTTGTTGAAAGTTGTAGGGGTCAATAGTCTGTTGAGTACCGGCATCTTGGCGACCTATGCCGTAGCGAAGCACATCGTCAAATTAGACATTGACCCGAAGATCAAGCAAGGTCTGCCGGGGGGGTGGTCAATGAGATTGCGTCTGTAGAAATCGCTGGCAAATTGCGTCGCAACTACTCGTTTGCCACCAAGTACTGCAGCTTCCATGCGCCTGGGGCCTACCCGAAGTGTGACGGTAACACAGAGAGCATAATCTGGGCGTATCAGGAATCGTACGGGTTCGGACAGTTCACGCAACCGGAGCTGAAGGACTACCCTAAATACAAAGCAACCGTAGTGCAATTCAGGAGTCATTTTGCTCTTTCTGATTTCAGTTTCAAGCAGCTAGACAATTTCTTGTGGGGTTATGGCAGAGAGTGGAAAGAAGGCGGAGAATAATTTGCCCGCGTAATCCGGGTTGCACTTGACCAGCCCTAAACCAACTCAGTCACCACTCGATGGCCCACTAGGGCGGCAGCCTGTTGCAGGCTCGACCCGAAGCGCGATTTCACACTGTCGAGGATGCGGTCAATCTGAGAGCGGCTGGTCTTAAGCAATACCGCCATGCGCGCTATGGAAATCTTTTTCTTCTGGCGTCGTCTTTGACAACACGCGCAATACGTGATACACGTATACTGCGTGTAGATAAGGATCTTATGGCCAAGCAAAATCTTACAGTCAGCCTTCCTCAGCAAACGATTCGGAAAGCCAAAATATTGGCAGCGCGGCGGGGTTCGTCCATCAGCGGCTTGTTGGCCGAGCAAATCGAGATTTTGGTTGGGGACGATGAGGCTTACGAGCGGGCTCACCGGCAGGCCATGGTGTTGCTCGACCAGGGCTTTCATCTAGGCGGCGTGATTAGCGCTACCCGGGACGAGTTGCATGAGCGATAAGACGTTCATTGACAGCAACGTTCTGATCTACGGGCACGATGTGGATGCTGGAGCAAAGCACGACATCGCAAGAAACGTCCTGCATGAGTTGTGGAGTGGGCGGACCGGCGTCCTTAGCATGCAAGTGCTGCAGGAATTTTATGTGAACGTGACGCGGAAGATTCGGTCGCCATTGCCCAAGGATGCCGCGCGGCTGGTCGTGAATAGCTACACGATCTGGTGCGTGGAAACTACACCTGCCGAAATCGCCGCCGCATTTCGCATTGAAGACGAATCGCAGATCGGATTTTGGGATGCCCTGATTGTCGCCGCCGCGGCCAAATCTGGGGCAATTCGAGTCCTCACCGAAGATATGGATAATCGGCAGCTGATCGCGGGTATTCGCGTGGAGAACCCGTTTCTCCAGCCGCAGTAAACGTCTAGCCGCCAGCAGCCAATAGCTAGTAGCCTATCCCTTATGCCCTTTCGCGCAGGTTTTGTTTGCATCCTTGGCCGGCCCAATGCCGGGAAGTCCACGCTGCTGAACGCACTGGTTGGTCAGAAGCTGGCCATCATCTCGCCCAAACCGCAAACCACGCGCAACCGCATCCAGGGAATCCTGCAACTTCCCAAGACGAAGGACCGCGATGCGGCCCAGATTGTGCTGATGGACACGCCCGGTGTTCACAAGCCGGACAGTTCGTTGGGCAGAAGAATGATGGTCGAGGTGCGGCAAGCGTTGGAAGGATGCAACCTGGTGCTGTTGTTGATGGACGCGTCGCGCAAACTGGATGTGCGTGATGGGTACGCGCTTGATCTGCTGAAACAGGCCCGCGCGAAGACTTTTTTGGTGCTCAATAAAGTGGACCTGCTGGGCAAGGACAAGGGCAAATTGCTGCCGCTGATCGAGGAATACCGGAAGCTGCACAAATTCGCGCAGATCATGCCCATCTCCGCTCTGCGGCGCAAGGGCGTGGATGAACTGCTGAATGAAGTGGTGAAGGCGATGCCGGCGGGGCCGGCCTATTTTCCGGAAGACCAGGTCACCGACCAGCCGGTGCGATTCATGGCGGCGGAGTTGATTCGCGAACAAATTCTGCTGGAGACCGAAGAAGAAATCCCCTACTCGACCAGCGTGGTGGTGGAACAGTTCGAGGAGGGTGAGCGGCTGACGCGAATTTCGGCGCTGATCTATTGCGAACGCCAGGGGCAGAAAGCAATCCTGGTGGGCAAGCAGGGCCAGATGCTCAAGAAGATTGGGACCGGCGCGCGGTTGCAAATTGAAAAGATGGTAGGCACGAAAGTGTTTCTTGGGTTGTTCGTGAAGGTCGAGCCGGGATGGCGCGAATCCCGGACGTTTGTGGACGAACTGGACTGGCGGCGGCAACTGGAACATCTGATGGGGGCGGTGTCTGCGGGTTCTGAGCGGACTATGAGTCCGAAGGCATGAAGCTTCTGACCACGAGGCTTTCCGGTTCGTATCAGGGTATGCGTTCAGGCATACCGTACCAATGCAGCCCGTTCAACCGCGCGTTTAGGCGCCGTAATGCGCAGTGGGGAGCGGCTAAAGCCGACAACAAGTTGCAGAGTTGCGGCATGGCTGAGGAGGCTGCGGAAAAAGTCATTCTTCGCGCGCCCTGAGGCCCTCAGCGGCTAAAGCCGCACTGATTTTGCGGCATTTCACGGCGCGGCTTGAAGCCGCGCCCTTTCAAAAACAGCATCGTGGAGTCGCTTTTCAGCAGCCTGTGAAGCGATGCTCTGATACGAACTACGAGTTTTTCAGCAGCCTGTGAAGCGATGTCGTGATACGAATCTGCTCGAGTCCCTACTCCCTCACGTCCATTCCCAACGTCTTCATCTTGCGGTACAGATGACTGCGCTCCAGCCCCAGCGCTTCCGCGGCGCGCGATACGTTGCCGTGGTTCTCGTCCAACTTGCGCAGGATGTAGTCGCGCTCGTAGGCTTCGCGGGCCTGCTGCAGCGTGGAGAATTCGCCGCCCAGGGTCCTGCGAGTCCCCTCGCGATAGAGAAGCGGCGGCAGATGCTTGCGGCCATAGCGTGAAACCGTGGGATTCATGATGACGATGCGCTCAATGACGTTGCGCATCTCGCGCACATTGCCGGGCCAGGAATACCGCATCAGCACTTCGAGCGCATCGTCGCTGATTTCGCGGGGCCGCCGGCCATAGGTGGAGGCAAGGTCTTTGAGGAAATGCACCGCGAGTTGCGGCATGTCCTCCTTGTGGTCGCGCAGCGGCGGCACAAAAAATGGAATGACATTGAGCCGGTAGAACAAATCTTCGCGAAAGTTGCCACGGGAAATTTCTTCGTCCAGATCTTTGTTGGTCGAGGCAATTACGCGTACGTCCACACGCCGCGCTTCTTCGCCGCCGACCGGAGTAAAGCGCTGTTCATCAAGCGCGCGCAGGACTTTGGACTGCGTCTTCAGGCTCATGTCGCCAACTTCGTCGAGAAACAAAGTCCCGCCATGCGCTTTCTGGAATTTGCCCTCTTTCTCTGAGGTTGCACCAGGGAACGCGCCCTGCCGGTGGCCAAACATTTCACTTTCAATCAAGTCTTCCGGGATGGCGGCACAGTTGACTTCGACGAAAGGCTCGTCTTTGCGCAGGCTTTGCGCGTGCATGGAGCGCGCGACCAGTTCCTTCCCGGTGCCCGACTCGCCATAAATCAGCACGCGGCCGTTGGTGGGCGCCATGAGCCCGATCTGCTGGCGCAGGGCTTTCATGGGTACGCTGTCGCCGACGATTACGTTACGGGCGAGCAATTGCTTTTTCAAGTCCGTGACTTCGCGGCGCAGTTTCCGCGATGCGATGGCGTTGCGGACCAGGATCAGCAGTTTGTTGACTGAGAGTGGCTTTTCCAGGAAGTCGTAGGCTCCGAGTTTGGTGGCGCGGACTGCCGTCTCAATGGTCGCGTGTCCTGAGATCATGATGACTTCGGGCGGGGATTCCAGCTTGCGGATTTGCTCGAGGACTTCCAAACCGTCGGCCCCGGGCAGCCAGATGTCGAGCAGGACCACGTCATAGCTATCGCGCTTCAGGCGGTCAAGACAGGACTCGCCGCTTTCCGCGGACGCGGCGGAGAATCCCTCGTCGGAGAGCACGCCTTCAAGCGATTCTCGGATGCCGGCTTCATCGTCCACAATCAGAACGCTATCCATGTTTTGATCCTGTCTTCAGTCCGGGTATGGATACGGTCATGGCCATAGCGGGTTCGGTGACGATGGGTAGTTCGATGATAAACCTGGCCCCAACAGGACGGTTTTCCTCGACGCGGATGGAGCCGTGATGTTCTTCAATGACGCGGCTCACAATGGCCAGCCCCAGGCCGGTGCCGCGTTTTCGAGTGGAGAAATAGGGAAGAAACAGTTTCTCTTTCAAATCTCGAGTGACGCCGTGGCCGGTGTCGGCGACGGTGATCTCGACCGCATCGCGGCTGGCGACCAGCGCGGTGGAGACGCGGATCTCGCGTACCAGCGCGCCTTGCAAGGCCTCGGCGGCGTTGTCCACCAGATTGGCGATGGCGCGGCGCAGGCTTTCGCGATCGCCCAGGACTTGCGGCAAGCCGTCCGTCAGGGAGCGGGTCAGGACGATGCCTTCGAGGCGGCCCTCGAACTGCGACAAAGCGCTGTCCACAATTTCGTTGATGCCGGCGGGTTGCGGCCGGGAGGCCGGAAAGCGCGCCAGCGCGGAAAATTCATCCACCAGCCTGCGTACGGTTTCGACCGATGTCGTGATTACGTCGGAGCAGGATTTTACGATCTGCAGCGAACTTGCATCGGGTGGCGCGCCCCGCGCCAGATGGCGGCGGATGCGCTCGGCTGAAAGCGCGATCGGGGTCAGCGGGTTCTTGATCTCATGCGCGACGCGTTGCGCGACTTCTCTCCATGCCGCCTGTTTCTGCGCCTTCAGCAAGTCGGACAAGTCTTCAAACACGATGACAAAGCCGGCCCGTTCTCCGGAGCGCGTGAGACTTGCGACCGTCACCGCAACGTTGAGCGCGCCGCCGGCCACGGGAGTTTCCAGTTGCGAGGTGGTCACGCCCATGCGCTCGGCGCGGCGCAATAGCGGTTCAAGGTCGGCAAGCGTTTCAGATTCAAACATTTCCTGCAACATTACGCCGCGCAGGAGCTGTGGCTGCAACGCACGGTCGGGGTGAAACATCCGGAGCAGGGCCTGGTTGGCGTGGATCACGCGCCGCGATTCATCCACCGACAGCACGCCGGTGGGGACACTCTCGAGGATGGTTTCCATCTGCCGCCGGCGCTGCTCGAGCTCGGCGTTGGCAGCGCTCAATTCGCGGCCGGAAGCCTCCAACTGCTTCTGTCCGCTTTCCAGCTGTTCCGCCATGCGATTGAAGGAATGCACCAGATCGCCGATTTCGTCGGCGGCGCTCACGTCCACACGGTAGTCGAGACGTCCCTGGGAAATCTCCCGCGTGGCCGTCGCCAATGCGGCCACTGGCCGGGTCACAAGCTTCGACAGAAACATCGCCAGCCAGGTGGTGACAAACCAGACCATCAGGGTCAGCACCAGCAGCCAGCCCATGTAAAACCGGCGCACGCTCTTGCGCTGTTTTGCGAGATCGAAATAGCGTTGCTGGCTTTCGCGGATCTGCTGGGTGGTCTGGGTAAAGCCGGGGGGGAGGGGAATAGCGACCAGGACCGATCCGTGGGTTCCCACCGGAGAAGCGGCCAGCGTGTAGTCCACGTGGTTCCAGTTAAATCGTCCGGCGGCGGTGGCGCCACCCGGCGAGGTGAGTCCTGGTTGGAGCTGCGACCAGTCCGCGGGAAGGTTCACGCTGGCGCGCGGCTCTCCATCTTGAATGGCGACGGCAAAGCCTCCCTGCAAGGTCGGGAGATGGGCATGGAGCTCGTTGAGCACCGAGGAGAAGTCGCGTCCTGCGAATGCGCGCTGGGTTGCCGGGGAACTCGCGATCACGTCCGCTTCAGCCCGCGCATTCTGCCGGGCGTAGGTGTCGAGCAGAGAGGTGAGCAGACTGATGTCGTTCTTTACCTGCTCGACGGGCGTGGAAAACCACTTATCAATGGAGCGGTTCAGCAATCCATAAGCGAAGGTGTACATCACCATGACCGGGACGGAAGCCAGCAGCAGGCCGCCGAGGACCATGCGCGTACGGAATTTGGAGCCCAGCACTCCCAGACGGCGCTCGGCGAAAAGCTTGAGCAGGTTGCGCAGGAGGACGAAAGTCAGCGCCGCCAGCAGCATCAGGATCAATGCGGAGAGCGCGGCCAGGGTCAGCGTTTCCTGGTTGTTGCCCGGGCGCAGGAAATTCAGGTCGAAGGCAGTCTCGGAGACCACGGCAAAAAGCAGCAGGAAGACTCCTACTGCCAGCAGGACCATCATCAACCGGCGGTCGGAGGTTTCGTGGCGAATTGGGGCAGGTTCAGGCACAAGAAAAACGGAGCATCGCCGCGAACGTGGTCTTCGATCCCACGGCGGGCTTTGCCGCTCATTATAGGGCCTTCGAGATAGGGCCCGCGAGCGTCCAAATTTCTGATTGTGGATTCGAGCAAACGCTCTTGACCACAAGGATTGCAAAGTTTGCGCGAAGGCCGCAAAGATAAAACTGGCGCGGGCTATGGCTTTTGAGCACTCTGTTTTTCAGCGAGTGCCTTATGCAGGGCTTGGTAGGCTGGTTTCTTCTGATAGACGCGGTCAAAAGGCAGGGCCCAACCGCGCGCGTGGCGCGACGAAGAACCGATCCATGAATACTTGTCGGTAAATCCCCAGGTCTGGATGGCGGTGCAACCGGGATTCCGCAGGCAGGCGCGCGCGATATCGGCATATATCGTTGCCTGCCGATCGAGGTCCGCGGGGTCGCGAAGATTGCCGTCGGCGTTTACGGGAAGGGCCACATCCATCTCGGTGATGTGTACCTGCAATCCCAGCGCGGTGAGGCGCTTGATGTTAGAGGCGATGGCGGCTGCATCCAGGATGAGGTTGGGGATGTGCATTTGCAGTCCGGCGCCGTAGACCGGCACACCGCGGGCGCGGAAATCTTTCAGCATCGCGTAAACCGCGTCGGACTTCTTCCCGAGGCCCTCCGCCTCGGCTTCGTTGTAGAAGAGCAATGCATTGGGGTCGGCGGCGTGCGCCCAGCGGAAGGCCTGCTCGATATAATCCATGCGTTGGGCGCGGCTGGCGGAGTGTAGGCCTGCGTTCCAGATCGTATCGCGCGGCTCGCCGTTTTCGTCGAGCGCTTCGTTGACCACGTCCCAGGCAAACACATCGCCCGCGTAGTGGTGGACGACGGTTGCGATGTGCTCTCGCGCTATTTCTGTAAGTTGAGCGGGCGAGAGACCGCCTTGGGAGAGCCATTCAGGATTGCTGCGTCCCCAGAGGAGGCAGTGCCCGCGGACTTTCATGCCGTGTGCCTGCGCGAAATGGACGATGGTATCGCCTTGCCGAAAATCAAACTCGCCACGGTGGGGCCGGAGGACCCACCACTTCATGGCGTCTTCCGGTTCAAGCAAGTTGTATTCGCGGGCCAGTGTGGCGGCATAGGCGGGTTCAGAGAGGCGGTCGGCACGGACGGCGGTCCCCACCAACACTCCCGCGGCATCCGCGTCTTCGCGAAGAACTTGACCCCAAAGCGATGAAGGCGAACCGGCAACCAACCCCAGCGCGGTCATCCCAAGAACAACGACTGTCCTAAACACGCTGCATGCCCTCGCTTGTTTACTTCGACACAGAAAGGAACCGTTGTAAAGGACATCCGTCACACTGCGGCTGTGATTTCTTGCAGAAGTCTTTGCCGACGCCGACGATGAGGGCATGCATCTCGTTATAAGTCTGGGCGAGCGGACTTCGGTGCAAGCGGCTGGCGCGCGACGGGGAATGAGCGGCGCTTTTTCGCTGCGGTTGTGAAACTGCGGCCTGATCCACGGCCTCCGGTGAGGGCCGCAAAGCCGCCTCAAAGAGCTGCCTGATCTGCTCGTAATCGGCGTTGGCCGGCAGGATCGCATGTCGTTCGAGAATGCGGCGAGTGTAGGCGTCCACGACAAAGACTTCGTGCCCGCCGGCGTAGAGCAGGATGGAGTCCGCGGTTTCCGGTCCAACCCCTTCCAACCCGAGCAAGATCTCGCGAAGCTGCCCGGTTGGCCGGGAAAAGAGTTGTTCGAGCGAACCGGTGTGATGCTCATCCAGAAATTTCACAAAGAGTTTCAGCCGCCGGGCCTTCTGCCGGAAATATCCCGAGGGGCGAATCAGCGCTTCGAGTGTACGCAGCGGGACCTCGCGAATTCCAGCGATTGAAACGATTCCTTTCACGCGCAGGTTGTCGAGGGCGCGTTCAACGTTTGTCCATGCGGTGTTCTGCGTGAGATATGCGCCGAGGACGACCTCGAAACGCGATTGCGCGGGCCACCAATGCTGCGGTCCCCAGGCTTGCCGGAGTTCCTGGTAAAAGCTCCGAATCTGTTCCTGCGCATCGGACAAAGTATTGGCCTCACCTTCCGCAGTGTACGCAAAGCGCGACGCCGGGGTTACTCACGTCCATGTACTGCGGGCCTCGAGGGGGGCCGTTGCTGTCAGAAATCGGCGAATTCCCGCCGATCTCAATGGCAGGCCGCTCGAAACCCTTGTCCTATGCGGAGTTCAATGACCAAAGTTACTTTCTCAGTAACCCGGTTGCGTTGACAATTTGTGTCAACGCAAAGACTACCAACTGTGTTTCTGCGGTTGGGGCGGGTGTTTGCGAATCGGGCGTCAGAGTTGCGCGGGATTGATCCCGCGGGTTGGAACGGAGAAAGGCGTATGTCTCAACGGCTTGGCGATCTTCTGGTGAAAGAGAAGATCATCACCTCAGAGCAGTTGGAACAAGCGAACAAGATCCAGAAGGAGCAGAAGTGCCGTCTTGGCTCCGCTCTGGTGAAGCTCGGCTTCCTCACCGATGAGGACGTCACGAATTTCCTTTCCCGCCAGTATGGCGTGCCCGCCATCAATCTTTCATATTTTGAAATTGACCCCGCGGTGGTCAAGCTCATCCCGATTGAGACCGCCAAGCGCTATCAAATCCTTCCGCTGAGCCGTGTGGGCGCGTCGCTGACCATCGCCATGGTGGACCCGACCAACGTGTTCGCCATGGACGACATTAAGTTCATGACCGGGTTCAACATCGAGCCGGTGGTGGCCTCGGAAAGCTCGATCATGTCGGGCATTGACAAGTCCTACGGGACGGCCAAAGAGGAAGACCTTGAGACGGTAATGCAGTCCATGTCGGACCTGAGCGACGAAGACGTCGAACTACAGGCCGAAGCGCAGGAGATGGAACTGTCGCAGCTGGAGCGGGCCGCGGACGAAGCGCCTGTGGTCAAGCTGGTGAACCTCATTCTGACCGACGCGGTGAAGCGCGGGGCCAGCGACATTCACATTGAGCCTTACGAAAAGGAATTTCGCGTGCGTTTTCGTATTGACGGCGTGCTGCAGGCGATCATGTCGCCGCCGATCAAGTTGAAGGACGCCATGACCAGCCGTATGAAAATCATGGCCAAGCTCGACATCAGCGAGAAGCGCCTGCCGCAGGACGGCCGCATCATGCTGAAGATGAACATTGGCGGGCGCAAAAAGCAGCTCGACTTCCGCGTCAGCACCCTGCCGACCTTGTGGGGCGAAAAAATCGTGCTCCGCTTGCTGGACAAGGAAAACCTGCGACTGGACATGACCAAGCTCGGGTTCGAAGCGGAATCTCTGGTCAAGTTCGAGAAGGCGATTCTGAAACCCTACGGCATGGTGCTGGTCACAGGCCCGACCGGATCGGGTAAGACGAACACGCTGTACTCCTCGATTGCGCGGCTGAACCAGCCTGATACCAACATCATGACCGCAGAAGACCCAGTCGAATTTCAGCTGGCGGGCGTCAACCAGGTGCAGATGAAGGAGCAGATTGGGCTGAATTTCGCGGCCGCGCTGCGATCTTTCCTGCGCCAGGACCCCAATATCATCCTGGTCGGTGAAATTCGAGACTTTGAAACTGCGGAAATCGCCATCAAGGCCGCGCTGACCGGACACCTTGTGCTGTCCACGCTACACACCAACGGCGCGCCCGAGACCATCACGCGATTGATGAACATGGGCATCGAGCCCTTCCTGGTTGCGACCGCGGTGCATTTGATCTGCGCCCAGCGGCTGATTCGCCGTATCTGCAAAGACTGCACGGAGCCGGTGGACATGCCGGTGCCGGCGTTGATCGAAGAAGGTTTCACGCCGGAAGAAGCCAAGACGGTGAAGGTACACAAAGGCAAGGGATGCGGCGTTTGCAATAACACCGGCTACAAGGGGCGCTGCGGTCTTTACGAAGTCATGGAAGTGGACGATGAAATCCGCGAGCTGGTGCTGGTCGGCGCATCGGCGGTGGAGTTGAAGAAGAAGGCGATCGAGCGGGGCATGATCACGCTTCGCCGAAGCGGTCTGATCAAAGTTGCGGCGGGCGTGACCACGCTAGAAGAAGTGGCGCGCGAAACCATTCACTAAGCGAGTTGAGGGGGAAGGAATTTTATGGCGTTGTCACTGAGCGATTTACTCAAACGAATGCTCGAGATGAGCGGAAGCGATCTGCACATCACCACCAACTCGCCGCCGCAAATCCGGGTACACGGTCACCTGGTGCCGCTGGACCTGCCGCAGATGTCGCCGGCAGAGACCAAGCAGCTGGCCTACAGCGTCATGACCGATTCGCAGAAGCACCGCTTTGAAGAAAGCCTGGAGCTGGACTTTTCATTCGGATTGAAGGGCCTTGCCCGGTTCCGCGCCAACGTATTCAATCAGCGCGGCGCGACCGCGGCCGTGTTCCGTCTGATTCCGTTTGAGATCAAGTCGTTCAATCAGCTGGGTCTGCCGCCGGTGGTCAGCAAGCTGTGCGACAAACCGCGCGGGCTGGTGCTGGTCACGGGGCCGACCGGCTCCGGTAAATCCACCACGCTGGCGGCGATGATTGACAAGATCAACAGTGAGCGCCACGACCACATTCTGACGATTGAAGACCCAATTGAATTTGTGCACATGAACAAGAACTGCCTGGTCAACCAGCGCGAACTGCACTCTGATACGAAGAGTTTTACCGACGCGTTGCGCGCCGCGCTTCGTGAAGACCCGGATGTGGTGCTCATCGGTGAAATGCGCGATCTGGAAACCATTGAGTCGGCCCTGCGAATTGCGGAAACCGGCCACCTGACCTTCGGTACCTTGCACACAAACTCGGCGACTTCCACCATTAACCGTATTATTGACGTTTTTCCGGCGCACCAGCAGCCGCAAATTCGCGCCCAATTGTCGCTGGTGCTGGAAGGCATCATGTGCCAAAGCCTGCTGCCCAAGACCGATGGCAAAGGGCGTTGCATGATTATGGAAATTCTGGTCCCGAACGCCGCTGTCCGCAACCTGATCCGCGAAGACAAGATCCACCAGATTTATTCGGCCATGCAATCGGGACAGGAAAAATACGGAATGCAGACGTTCAACCAGGCGCTGGCGACCTGCTACCTGCAGAAGCAGCTGTCGCTGGAAACGGCGCTGCAACGCTCGAGCAATCCTGACGAGCTCCAGGAAATGATCAACCGCGGCGCCAGCTTGCTGACCCGCAACCAGCCCGAAGCCGGACCGTTGGCCAAGGGCGCTTCAACGTCGAAACGCTAGACAGGAACAAAAAGTTCAATGAAACCGCAGAGCCAGCACGGCACGGCCACAGCGCAGAGGAGAGGTTAAGAACATGCCCGTATTCACATTTTCCGGCAAAGACAACTCTGGACAGAAGGTTTCCGGAGAGAGAGTGGCGGCCAGCAAGCAGGTAATGATCCAGCAACTGCGCCGTGACCGTATTACTCCCGGCTCGGTGCGCGAAAAGGGCAAGGAATTCTCCATGCCCACGTTCGGGTCGGGCAAGGTCAACACCAAGGAGATCGCCATTTTCTTCCGGCAGTTCTCGGTAATGATTGACGCCGGCCTGCCGCTGGTGCAGTGTCTTGAAATTCTGGCGGCCAACCAGGAAAACCAGGCATTTCAGAAAGTACTGACCGGGGTGCGCACCACCGTGGAAGGCGGTTCCACGCTCGCCAACGCCATGCGCCAATTCCCGATTGTTTTTGATGATTTGACCACCAACATGATCGAAGCCGGAGAGACCGGCGGTATTCTCGACATCATTCTCCAGCGCCTTGCGACTTACGTCGAAAAGGCGGTGCGGTTGAAGTCGGCGGTGAAGTCGGCGCTGATTTATCCGGTCGCGGTCGTGGGCATTGCGGTGATTATCGTGGGTGCGCTGCTGAAGTGGGTGGTCCCGATCTTCGCCAACCTGTTCGCCGGGCTGGGGGTTGCCTTGCCGCTGCCGACGCGCATCGTCATGGGCCTGAGCGCGTTTGTGCAGACGTTCTGGTGGATCATCATCGCGCTCGGCATCGGCTCCGTGTTCGCGGTCAAGCAAATCCGCAAACATCCCAAGGGCCGTTACTTCTTCGATGCGCTCCTGCTGAAGCTGCCCATCATTGGCAACCTGCTGCGCAAGATCGCGGTGGGACGCTTTACCCGTACGCTGGGCACCCTGATTACTTCGGGCGTGCCGATCCTGGAAGGTCTTTCAATCACCGCCCGCACCTCCGGCAACGCCATTCTGGAAGAGGCGTTGATGAAAGTGCGCAAGGCGATCGAAGAAGGCCGCACCATCGTGGACCCGCTCAAAGAGTGCGGCGTGTTTCCCAACATGGTGACGCAGATGATCGGCGTGGGAGAAGCCACCGGCGCCATGGACAACATGCTGCAGAAGATCGCCGACTTCTACGAAGAAGAAGTGGATGCGGCCACCAAAGACATGCTGGCCATGCTCGAACCGGCCATTATCGGATTGCTGGGCATCATGGTCGGCGGCATCGTCATTTCGCTGTACTTGCCGCTGTTCGCGATGATCGCCAAACTGGCGGGCTAGAAAACTTCGGGAAGGGCCGGGCCATGCTGCCCGGCCTCTTCCTAAATGATTTGCAGGAAAAGGCCTCGCGCTGCGGCGAAATGCCATCCGTTCCGGACGAAAGAATCGCAGCCTGAAATCATAGAAATGCAGAGGCAGGCCACATTCGATGAGCGGAACTGGCTGGCTTGGCTGGTCAAGGTCCGCATCCTCATTCTCACGTTCCTGCTGGGCATTGAGCTGGCGGTCGCGCAGTTAGCGCCGTCCACGCTCCCCGTCCGCCTGTTCATCAGCACCATCGTGTTCTGGTATACGCTCTCGATTTTTTATGTATTTCTGGTTTCGGTCTGGCGGCAGTATCAGGTCCAGGCCGCGCTGCAAGTGGTCACCGATCTGGCGCTGGTCAGTCTTGTGGTCCACGAAACCGGAGGCTGGGACAGTTCGTTTAACTTTCTGTATCCGCTGGTGATCATCGTGGCCAGCGTGCTGCTGCCGCGGGTGTGGGCGCACCTTACGGCGGCGCTGGCGTTTATCTGCTACGGCGCGGTGCTGGAACTGAATTACTACGCCGTGGTGCATTCTTATTGCACTTCGCATCCCGCGCTCAAGTCGCTGCAGGCCATCATTTTCGTGAACCTCTTTGCGTTCCTGGCGGTTGCGTATCTGGCCGGGCTGTTGAATGCCAAGCTGCGGCAGGTGCGAGTGCAACTGGACACCACCAGCGGTGCGCTCGAAAGCCTGCAGGTGCTGCATGAGAACATTGTGGAATCCATCAGCAGCGGCCTGATCACGACCGGCCTGGATGGGCGGGTCACGCTGGCCAACAGCGCGGCCCAGCGCCTGCTGGAATTGCCGGCGGAGGAACTGGTGGGACGGCCGGCGGGCGAGTTGTTTCTTGATCCTTTGCCGGTGCCTGAATCGCAGCACGAACACAGCGAAGTGCGCTTTGCGTCCGGCAACGGATTTCGCAAAGCGTTTCGCATCCGCGCGGCGGCGCTGACCATCTCGGGCAAGGGCACTTCCGGGTGTGTGTATGCGCTGGACGATCTGACGGAAATCCGGCGACTGGAGCGCGAAGTCCGCATGCAGGACCGCCTGGCCGCCGTCGGGCGCCTGGCTGCCGCCATCGCCCACGAGATCCGCAATCCGCTTACTTCCATCGCCGGCTCGGTCAGCATGCTGTCGGAGGTGCCCGAGTTGAGCGACGAACACCGCCGCCTGCTGGAGATCGTAACCCGCGAGTCGCAGCGGCTCAACGACATCATCACCGACTTCCTGGCCTACTCTCGCGGCAAACAGTACAAGTTCGCACCCGCCGATCTGATCCAATTGCTGGATGACACGCTCACGCTGATGGAACAACGCATGATCGCGGACCGGACGGGAATCTCCATCCAGCGCAAGTTCGCGTCCCACCACGCCCACGCGCTGGTTGACGGGGACCGGTTGAAGCAGGTGTTCTGGAATATCTGTGAGAACGCAGTGCGCGCCATGAAAGCCGGTGGGACGCTCACGGTTGAGTTGGAGCCCAGCGAACAGGAGTGGCAGATCAGCTTCACGGACACCGGCATCGGCATGTCGCCACAGCAGACCGAGAAAATCTTCGAGCCCTTCCAGTCGGACTTCAAAGGCGGGACCGGCCTGGGTCTGGCCATCGTCTATCAGATCATGCAGGCGCATGAAGGGCACGTGTTCGCGCGTTCCAAGCTCGGTCAGGGAACGACCTTTGTGCTCAGGTTGCGCGGCATGGAAGCGGAAAAATCGCCGCAGGCACCGGAAACGGCGAGCCCGTCCATCGTCCCCGCGCGTCTGGCGGCGAGGGGAGCAGCTCGTGGCTAGCATTCTGGTCTGCGACGACGAACGCTCCATGTGCGAAATGCTGGACATCGCCCTGCGCCGCGAAGGGCACAAGGTGGAAACCGTGCTGGGCGGGCAGGCGGCAAGGACGAAACTGGACTCCGCTCTCTTCGACGTGATTATCACTGACATCAAAATGCCCCGTGTGGACGGCATTGAAGTCCTGCGCCACGCGCACAGTGTGTCGCCGGATTCCGCCGTCATTTTGATGACGGCGGTCGAGGATTACGAAGCGGCGGTGGAGGCGGTGAAAGCCGGCGGGGCGGCGGACTACATTCGCAAGGGTCCCGGCCTGGTGGATGAAATCAAGCTGGCGATCAAACGCGCGGTGGAAAAAATCTCGTTGACGCGGCAGAACTTTGCCCTCCGCCGGGATGCCGCGTCCCACAACTCTCTCGATAACATCATCGGCTCCAGCGCTGCGATGGACAGTCTCAAGCAGACGGTCCGCACGGTGGCATCCACGGCCAGCACAGTGCTGATCCAGGGCGAGAGCGGGACGGGTAAGGAACTGGTGGCGCGGGCGGTGCATGTGTGTTCTCCACGCGCGGGTGAGGCGTTTGTGTCGGTCAATTGCGGGGCCTTTCCCGAGACGCTGCTTGAGAGCGAACTGTTCGGCTATGTAAAGGGGGCCTTTACCGGGGCGAGCCAGAACAAGCGCGGGCTGTTCGAAGTGGCCGGCGATGGCACCATCTTCCTCGACGAAATCAGCGAGATGACGCTGGCCATGCAGGTCAAGCTGCTGCGCGTGCTGCAGGAACGTACGCTGCGGCCGGTGGGTGGGACCAGCGAAATTTCCATTGATGTGCGCGTCATCGCCGCCACGAATCGCGACCTGGAGCGCTCGGTCGCCGACAACGTATTTCGTGAAGACCTCTATTACCGGTTGAACGTGATTCCGATCCGCGTGCCTTCGCTACGCGAACGGACGGAAGACATTCCGTTGCTGGCCAGTCACTTTCTGAAAAAATACGCGTCCGCGGCCGGCCGCCGCATTCAAGGTCTGGACCCCGAGTCGTTGGACGCACTCTGTGGCTATGACTGGCCGGGAAATGTGCGCCAGTTGGAAAACACGATCGAGCGCGCCGTCGCCCTGGAAACCACCGACCAACTGCGCGTGGGGCTGCCGGCGGAGCGTCCCAAGGCGCGCGCAGCCGCGGCTGCCGCCGGAGCTGGAGGATTGCCGGTGATTGATTCATCTGCAACCTCTCTGCCCGAGGGCTTTGGGATGGAGACCTATGTCGCGGGGATCGAGCGTTCCCTGCTGCAAGCGGCGTTGCAGCAATCCCACGGCGTGCAAACCCGCGCCGCTGATGTGCTAGGAGTGTCGTACCGGTCGTTCCGGCATTTGATGAAGAAGTATGGACTGTAGCTTCTAGCTTTTAGTTCTCAGCTAAAAGCTAAAAGCTTTTCCCCTTCAACTGCTGCTTCCATCCCAGCACGCGGGCCTGCGCACCCTCCGCTTCGGCTTCGGCGATCATGCCTTTTTTCTGGTAGCAGACGGACAGGCTGGTGCGGGCCAGTACATCGTCGGGGTCAAGTTCGCAGATGCGCCGGGCGACGGAGATGGCTTCGTCGTAGAGTTCCAGGTCTTGCAGCACGCGTGCCAGACCGTGCATGGCCTCGGTGAACGAGTCATCCGCGACGACCGACTGGCGGAACGACTCCGCCGCTTCCGCGAACTTTCCTTCCGACATCCGGTCAAGTCCCGCGTAGTAGTGGTCTTCGGCCAGTTGGCGGTCGTTGGGCGATTTGAAAGTGGACGACATTCAGGATTATGTAGAGGCCGGGATGTTTGCGGCCGCCTTTAGTATATTCTGCCTGTGATGCCCACCATGCTCCGCTTCCTGTGGAACGCAACGCGCGGTCACCGGCTCGACCCGTGGCGCAGCCCCTATTTGCGCTGGCGGATCGAGACTTATTGTGGTGTCAAGATGGCCGAGATCGGATTTCTGGAGTTCTGGGAATTTCTCTGGAAAGAGCGGACGCAGCTCTGGCGGTTTCTGAAATGGACGGGCGAGATGCGGGGCTACGTCAACCCGCGGCCGAAAGTGCTGCGCTGAGGCGAATTGCCAAGAACTGGCCCGCCGGAACTAAGGAGATTCTGATTAACGTCAGAAAAAAGCGAACAGCAGGTTCTCGACTACGCAAGATTGCCCGTAAACGGGCAATCTTACCGCGCTCGAAATGACAAAATAGAATTAAGTCAGAATTTCCCTAAGCGCCTGCCGCCGCCGCTCCAAAGCTGATCAGGACCTCGGTGCCCTTGGAAGCGCCGGTGAGCTGAGATGCGGGACTGCGATTGGCGGCCACTTCCAGATAGCCCATGCTCCCCAGAATTCCGAAGACCTCGTTGGGCTCGCCCTCGGCATAGTTCGATCCGATGCGAGTGATTTCCCTTTTGCCAACCTTAATGCGAAACGCCGGCGCGTTTGCACCGAACAGCCAGGGCGCGTCTTCCGGTGTGATGTTGGTGATCAGGTTGCCAAAGCGGTCGGACTTGAGCACGACCCCGCGCACCGTGTTCGAGTCCACCATCTTGGGGCGTGGCGCGGCAAAGCGCTTGTAGTCCTCAATTTCCTCGCCAAACTTGATGGGATCCACCTGCTTGGCCAGATACGCAGCCACCGGAGAAAATATGTCGCGGGCGTGGAAGGTATTGCTGACCGGTTGCTGAAAATAGTGGCTCGAAGTGATGTGGCGGACGTGCATGCCGCTTTCCTTGGCATAGACGAGGGAGAGAACACCGTTGTCGGGCCCGACAAAATGGTGACGGTCACTCGATGCCACAATCGGCCGCCGCTCCGTACCAACGCCGGGGTCCACCACCACGACGTGGACGGTGCCGCTGGGGAAATGCGAATAGGCCTGCGAAATGGTCAGCGCGGCGTCCAGAATGTCATAGGCCTGCACCTGGTGGCAGATGTCCACAATCTGGGCTTCGGGGACGATCTCCAGAATTACGCCCTTCATGGTGCCGACAAAATGGTCGGAGGTGCCAAAATCGGTGGTCAGAGTGACGATGGGCTGATGGGGCAAGGGTATCCTCTTCAAGTTGGCAGAGAGATTCTGTCAATTCTGACGATAAGTTCCACGGGTTCAAGGGGTCAAGACACCAAAGTAATAGCGGCGCACGGATGGCAGGACATGGACTTATTCCTGGCGCAGCGCTTCGATGGGGCTCATGCGTGAGGCCTTCAAGGCGGGAAAGAAGCCGGAAAACACTCCCACCACGGAAAGAATCATGAACGATACCAGCATGACGCTGGCGGAGGCGTGCAGGAAAATGTCGCCTTCATGGTGGGCGCTTTTCTGCAGCGCGCCATAGAGCGGCATGGGAGGGATGATCCACGTGAGCACGACCGCCAGGGCCATGCCAATCATCCCGCCGGCGAAAGTGAGTACCAGGGCCTCCAATAGAAACTGCACCAGGATGTGACGCGGGCGCGCCCCGATGGCTTTGCGCAGCCCGATCTCGCGGGTGCGCTCGGTGACGGATACCAGCATGATGTTCATCACGCCAATGCCTCCCACCGCCAGGGTGACCGCGCCAATCAGGCCCAGCACCGCCTGCAAACCCACGGAGAAGGCGCTGATCGAAGCGTGGTCGTCAATGGTGTTCCAGACTGGCGTCGCCTTCTCGTCTTTGGGGTCGAAGTGATGGCGGCGGGCGACCACTTCCCGCACCGCGGCCAGCGACCGGCCGTTGAGTTCTGCAGCCATCGGCTGAAAGACGATCATGTCGGGATTTCGCTGGTTCTTCAGGTCGCGGAAAAATGCGAACGGGATGAAGCCGTCTTCGTTGTCCGGTCCGTTGTACATCGAGTCCTGAATTTTCTTGCGAAGCGTGCCGATGACTTCGAAGTCCATGCCGCCGATCTCGACGTGCTGGCCGACCCCGGGCGCGCCCTGAAACACGCGGTGAGCGGCCTCCGAGCCCAGAATGACGACCTGGTGGCGGTCGGTGAAATCGCTCTCGCTGAAGTAGCGGCCGTCCTCGATATCGAGTCTTCGCATCTTGTCGTAGGGTAGCTCGACGCCGCGCGTTTGTATCGAGACCACGCGCGTCCCTACTTTGAAGGGAAAGTTCGAGTCGGCTTCCGCGCTCACGGCTCGCACCAGCGGGACTTCATCGCGAATGGCGGCGACATCCTCATATTCGTAACTCACAGTCTTGCCGGCCCGCTGGCCTCCGGCCTGCATGCTGGTCTGGCCGGGCCACAGGACAATGATGTCGGTGCCCACGCTCATGAAAGCCCGAACAACACTTCCGCCCAATCCTTGTCCGTAGGCCAGCAACAACACCACCGAGGCCAGACCCCAGACAATGCCGAGCATGGTCAGCAATGAGCGCAGACGGTCGCGCAACAGTGCTTGCCAGCCTTGCGAGATGAGTTCTTTCAAAAACATTTTTGAACCCTGTGTTTAGCGACCGGTGATCAGTGGCTGGAAAATAAAGGCGGTTTTTGCCGCCCACCGACCACTAGCCACGGCCCGCTGTTATTGAATGTGAATATCGCCCGACCCGGTCCGCACCGTAAGCATCGGTCCGCCTCCGCGCACCTGCCCCCGGATGGATTTGTGCATCTCCTGTACGCGGCCCTGGACTGTCGTGGTGACAGGCGCTTCCACATCCAGTGAGCCGGAACTGGTGGAGAGGTTGGCTTCGAAGCCGGCGTTGCCGGGCAATCGTACGTGTACATTGCCGCTGCCGGTATGGATCTCCCAGGGACCGGTCATATCGCCCTCGGCAGTGGTGTCGCCGCTGCCGGTCTCGCCGTGGAACGAGCCATGGATGCCGCGTACCGTCATATTGCCCGAGCCGGTACGAAGGTCTACGTCGCCATTGCCGCTCTCCTCGACCTCGAGGTCGCCACTGCCGGTGCTGCCGCGCAGCGGGCCCTGAATGGAATGGGCCCGTACATTGCCCGATCCGGTTTCGACGCGCACTTCCCCGGTGATCTGCTCCAGCTTCATATCGCCGGAGCCGGTCTGCAAGTCGGCATTGCCGCGCGTCCCGGAAATCATTTGGTCGCCGGAACCGCTGCGAGTGCGGACGGTGGTATCGGCTGGGACCGTGATCTCGTAGTCCACGGAAATGTCGCGCTCCGAGACATGATCAATGTGGATGCTGTTGCCATCCTGCCGGACGGGCGGATGCTGCTCAATGTCGCCGACATCCACGTGCCGGTTGCCGAACAGCCAGTGGTCGCCGACATAAATCTTGCCGCGTACAAACACGGTGTTGCCGCTCCCGGTCCTGACCGTGATGTCGCCGGAGTGGCTGAGCACTTCGAGATTCACCGGGCCGGTGACGGTGAAGGTCCTCTCGAACTGGCCCTGGGGCGAACGTGCCCAGGCAGGAAAGGAAAGCAGCGCGGCGGTTGAGATCAGCAGGACCAACAGGCGTGTAACTGTTTTCGCATTATTCATATCGTAGGGACTCCACTGGAGGTAGTTCGGCGGCGCGCTGGGCGGGATACATGCCTGCGGCCACCGTGATCAACGAAAGCGTCAATATCGATGCAACAATCGAAACCAGAGAAACGATGGGATGGGGAACAAAATCGGGGAGGGGAAGCGCGCCTAAAGCGACGCAGATTCCGACTCCGAAGATTAGACCCAGCGCTCCACTCACCGACGTCAGCATGGCACTCTCCGCAAAGAATTGACGCACGATGTCGCGTTTGGTTGCACCAATGGCTTTGCGGGTGCCGATTTCGCGCGTGCGCTCGGTGACCGAGACCAGCATGATGTTCATCACGCCAATGCCGCCCAGCAGCAGCGTCACCACGGCCACGCAGCCAAAAAAGAGGGTGATGCCGTCGAAGACTTTTTCCAGCATTTTCGCGCCTTCCATCGTGTCCCAAACAAAAAGCGCATCTTTGTCGAGTGGATCAAAATGGTGGACCCGGCCCATGGCGCCGCGAACTTGCCGGACGGCTTCTTCGTGCTCGTCGGGGGCCGCCACTTCGAAGACAACGTCATCGAGCCAGCCGCGGGTGATGCCCTGGCCGGGCTTGTCGGGTGGCGGGAAGTCGCGCGCGACCGCGGCATAGGGTGCGAACAAATAGTCGTTGTCGGGACCGTCATAGTTGGAGTTCTGCTTTTTCTGCGCCAGGACTCCAATCACGGTGTAAGGAATGCTTTTGATCAGCACAGTTGCGCCGATGGAGGGTTGCCCGGGAAAGAGCTGGCGGTTGGCCGCATAGCCCAGCAATACGACGCGCCGGCCTTCGCGCTCATCGTCTCTGCTCATCAGCCGGCCTTCGCTGAGGAGAAGGGAGCGAAAGTCCTGATACGCGGCCCAAACCCCAACGACGCCGCGGCTGGCCGAATTGAACTGGCTGACTTCCGGGACCGTTCGGCGAAGTTCGGCGCTGACGTTCTTCACCCGGTAGCATTCGTCGCGAATCAGTTCGGCATCATCAACATTGAGTTGGATCTCCCGCCCCGCCGCCCGGCCTCCCACCTGAGAACTGGTGCGTCCGCCCCATACGATCACCAGGTCTTTGCCCAGGGTCTGCATGCGGCGCTTTTGGTCTACGCTGAACCCACGCCCCAGGCCAACCAGCAGAATCACTGAGGCGATGCCCCAGACAATCCCAAACATGGTGAGAAAGGTCCGTAGTTTGTGGGCACGGAAGGTTGCGATGGCCTGGCGGAATATCTCGAGTAGGTTCATGGCAGCCTCGGCGATGGGGCAGGCGAGGACGCCTGCCCAGTCCGCATTGCGTTACTGCAGCACTACTTCGTCGCCTTCCTTCAGGCCGCTGAGCATTTCCGTCTTGGCGCCATTGGATATCCCGATATTGACCGCGACTTTGCGCTTGCCTTCCTTGCCGTTCGGGTCGGGCACTTCGACGGAGGCTTTCTTGTCCTTGTCGTAGAGGATCGCGCCTTCGGGAATCTGCAACACACCCTTGTGTTCTTCCAGAATGATTTCTGCGTTGGCGGTCATTTCGGCTTTCAGCTCGCCGCCCGGGTTCTGGATCGAAACTCGCACTTCGAAGGTGGTGACATTGTCTTTCTCCACGCCCATCGGAGAAATCTTGGTCACCTTGCCGTTGAAAGTCTTGTCCTTGAACGATTCCACCTTGATGCGCGCGGGCTGGCCAAGATAGACCTTGCCGATGTCGCTCTCATCCACTTTGCCCTTGACGTAAACTTCGCTGGTGTCGCCCAGGTTCATCACCAAAGTCGCGGAAGATCCCAACACGAGAATGGAGCTGACCGCGTCGCCCATCTGCACATCGCGCGACAGCACGATGCCGTCAATCGGCGAAACGATGTCGGTGTAACTCAGCTGTTCTTCCAGTTGCTTCAAGTTGGCCTGGTCCTGAGCCACCTGCGCCTGGGCTTGAGCAATCTTTGCCTTCAGGACGGTGACCTGCGCTTTGGATACATTCTGCTTGTTCAGCGCCAGTTCGTAGTTCTTCTCGGCGTCGTCCAGTGCCGAGGCGGAAACGATCCCGTCTTTGGCCATGCCGGTCGCGCGGTCATAGGCACGCTTCAGCAACGGTACATCCGGACCTTCGGCATCCACCTTGGCCCGCTCCAGATCGGCCTCGGTGCTGCGGAAGTTGGCTTGAGCCGCGGCCAGCGCCGCGTGCGACTGCTCGACCTGCGCCTCGATTTCAATCTTGTCCAATTGCGCCAGCAGTTGGCCCTTCTTCACACGGTCGCCGTAGTCCACCAGCAGCTTTTTGACGATGCCGCTGGCCTTGGACTTCACTTCGACCTTGGTGATGGGCGTGACTTTGCCGGTCGCGACCACACTCTTGGCCAGGTCGCCTTTTTCCACCTTGGCCAGCTTGGTCGGATCAATCTTGGTGCCGCCGCGAGTTGCGGCAAATACGCCAATCGCGATCAGGAGGACGATGCCCAGGCCGATTCCGCCCCAGAAAATGAGTCCACGTTTTTTCTTCTTGCCGTTACCGTTTCCGTTCACAACTGCCTCCTGGCATGTGGGAATGAAGGCCGCCGTGTGCCCTCATCTTGTTGTACGCGACCCGCGTTGCTTTTGTTCCTTGATGTCCCGAAACAAGACATTGAAAGCAGTCCGGCGAAGCACACGGGAGCCTAAACCCTTACCGCTCATCAGTTAGACCCTGCATTTGCGAAAAGGGTAGCCCGTGGCCGATCGAAATTTTCCGGCGTGTGAGCCGAGGCCACCGATGTAGGTTGGGCGTCCGAGCCCTCCTGGAATGTTAGAATTGCGCCTCAATGATTGCTTTTGTGCTGCTGCGGGTCTTTCTGATCCTGATTCTGGTGGCAGCCAACGCATTTTTTGCGGCGGCCGAGTTCTCTCTCGTCAGTGTACGCGATACCCGCATTCAACATCTGGTCGAGGCGGGACGGATTGGCGCGCGCGCCGTCCAGCGTCTTCATGCCCATCTGGATGAGGTCGTCAACGGCGTGCAGTTGGGCATCACCATGGTCAGTTTGACGCTGGGCTGGCTTGGCGAGCCCATGGTGGCGCGGCTGGTCGAATCGCTGCGCTGGGTGCATGAGGTTCCCCATGCCGCCGTCTACGCGCACGGCATTGCCATCGCGCTGGCCTTCAGTCTGATCACCTATATGCACGTGCTGCTGGGCGAGTTGGTGCCAAAAACGCTGGCCCTGCAACGCGCCGAGCAAGTTGCTCTTGCCGTGGCCCCGCCCATGGAGGCCTTTCTTGCGGTGACGCGTCCCTTACTTTTCTTTATGCGGCGTTCCGGAGGGCTGGTGCTGAGGTTGTTTGGGGCGCAGGAAGGCCGCCGCGGTGGTCCGGTCCACTCTCCCGACGAGCTCAAACTCATTGTCACCGCCAGCCGCCAGTTTGGCCAGATCCCTGAATTTCAGGAAGAAATGATCCACAACGCCATCGAGCTCGACAGCATTACCGTGCGCGAGGTGATGGTGGCCCGTCCTGACATTTTCTCACTGCCTTCTGACCTGAATCTCGAAGACGCTCTGGGCCGAGTGGTCGAAGGGCAGCATTCGCGCGTGCCGGTCTACGACCCGCAGCGCGGCCCCGAGCATATCGTGGGCGTGCTCTATTACAAAGACCTGATGCGCTGGATGCGCCTGCGGCTGGCCAATGCGGCCTCGGTGGCGGCGCGCATCGCCGCCATGCGCGTCAGCCAGATCATGCACGATGTGCTGGTGGTGCCGGAAACGAAAGTCCTGGTGGACCTGCTCAGCGAGTTCAAGCAGCGGCGTCGTCACCTGGCCGTGGTGGTGGACGAGTTTGGCTCGACCGCCGGAGTGATCACGGTCGAGGACATTCTCGAGCAGCTGGTCGGCAACATTGAAGATGAATTTGATATCGCGGTTGACCATCCTGCGCTGGAAGAGGAATCGGTGATCGTGCTGGATGGCTCGACCAACATTCTTGACCTCGAAGCCGAGCATGGGCTGCTACTGCCACGCGACGCCGGATTTGAAACGCTGGCTGGATTTGTGATGGCCCGGCTGCAAAGAATTCCAGCCACGGGCGAGTCGTTCGATTTCGAGGACCACCGCTATACCGTCGAGCAGATGCAGGACCACCGCATCGCCAGCGTGAAGATCGAGAAAGTCGTGGAGCAAGAAGGCGAAGTAGCAGGTGCTGGAGATTGAATGACTGTACCCGATGTACGCGAAAAGAAACGGGAAGGGCACGACTTAAGTCGTGCGGAAAGATACAAGTAAAATTCCAAGCTTCAGCCGCTGAGGTCCGCTTCAAGGACCAAACTTGGAGGATCGAATGCAACTACTAGTAGTCCTACTTCGCGACCTGTTGGAGACCGAACCATCGAAGCTTGCGGAAATGTCGGACTCAACGGCCGCCTCCAAGCTGTCCCCTGAAAAATGGTCGCCCAAAGAGGAACTGGGGCACTTACTCGATTCCGCCGCCATCAACCACCAGCGGATAGTCCGAACGCTATTGGAAGACCGGCCCGATATGCCAGCTTATGAGCAGCAACGCTGGGTGCAGGTGCATGTCTACCAGAAACGCGACTGGCGCGAACTCATCGACCTATGGACAGCGCTTAACCGTCAACTTCTCATGGCCGTTGCCTGGACGAACGATTCCGATTGGACACGAACCTGCACAATCAACGGGTCTGAACCTGTGACTCTGAAGTTCGTGTTTCAGGATTACCTTGCCGAAATGTCCCTGCACCTCGCCCACATGAAAGCCGCCCGGCACGTAGGCTAGCGACTAAAGACGAACGACCACTATGCTCACCCGCCTCCTCCAACGCGTCCTCTACACGCTGCCGGTGGTCTGGCTCGTGGTCTCGCTGGTGTTCCTGCTAATCCATCTTGTACCCGGCGATCCCGTCGCGCAGATGCTCGGCGAGGGCGCGCCGCAAGCCGACATCGCCGCCACCCGCCACGCTTACGGGCTCGACGCTCCGCTCGGCGAGCAGTATGTCCGCTACTGGAAAGGCGTGCTGCACGGCGATCTCGGCCGCTCGCTGCGCTACGGCGAGAGCGTAACCCGCCTGGTCGCCCAGCGCTATCCCTATACCGCGCAGCTCACGCTGGCGTCGTTGCTGGTTGCCATCCTGATCTCGATCCCAGCCGGCGTGCGCTCGGCGCAGCGCCGCAATCGCTGGGACGATCGCCTGATCAGCGTGGTCAGCCTGTTCGGGCTGTCGTTTCCCAGCTTCGCGCTGGGGCCGGTGCTGATTCTGCTGCTTGCCATCAAGTTAGGATGGTTACCGGTGTCGGGCGCAGGCTCGTTCGCCAACATCATTCTTCCCGCCATCACCATGGGAGGAGCGCTGGCCGCGATCCTGACGCGCATGGTTCGCACCTCGATGCTCGAAGAGTTGAGCCAGGACTACATCCGCACCGCCCGCGCCAAAGGCTTGCCCGAACGCACCGTCGTCTACTGCCACGCGCTGCGCAACGCCATGATTCCGATCATCACCGTGCTCGGCCTGCAGTTCGGAGCGCTGCTGGCCGGCGCCATCGTCACCGAAAAAATATTCTCCTGGCCCGGCCTCGGCCGCCTCACCGTGGACGCCATCTCCAACCGCGATTATTTTCTGGTGCAGGGCTGCATCCTGGCGATTGGCTTGACGTATGTCGCGGTGAATTTGCTGACCGATGTGCTGTATTCCGTGGCGAATCCGAGGATCCGGCAGTGAAATCGATCTACTTCAAGTGGACGATAAGGTTCGCAACGGCCAGGGCGACCAGAGCCCAGAGGAGAATGCGAATCGTCCGTAGTACATGAGCGACGAATAATAGCGCTCCAATGTTGTCGGCCTTCGGGTGTTCGTCGGAGAAGAATAAAGTAGGTTCATCAGAACGAAGAGCCATTAACTGACCAGTGCGCGTTTCAGAGTAGAACTGGCGATACCAGTATTTTGCGTTGGCTTCGGCCCACGCCTCCTCGTTACTCCAAATCGGATTGGAGCGATCGGCACTTGCAAAGAGCGACGGATCAAAGCCACTGTCGTGGGAGTCAAAGAATGACACCTGCTGTCGAACAATCTTTCCGTTATGGACTACGAAGAACGTGTAGGACCGTTGTGCGTCTTCCAGGCATAAATCTTTATCGTAGTAGTACCAAACAGTAGCGAAGGGATCGATTCCTTCAGAGCTAAGCTTCAACATGACGTCCAATATGCGACGGTTAAAATCAGGACCCAACAGAATCAGTTTAGATCCGTCCACAGTGGTGACCTCCGTTTCAACTGAGAGGCCACCCGCGAGGGACTCGGGTGCAATCTGCTTGTGATTAACGCTGCCGTAGATGGTGCCAATCGTGGTTGACTCAGTTTTTCCGTCGCCTAATTTCCGCGTTAGGGGAAGCTCGAGGCTTTTTGAGGCAAGCCAATAAGTAACAGGTTCGAAGCCTTCCCACTCCGCGTCGGGATTAGACCAGAGATGTTGATTCGTAGCTCGATGCGGGAGATTGTACTTGCGATCATGGAGGGGATCTCGAGCGTATCCTTCACAAGGGTCGCGCTGAACTCCTCGCAAGGTTGTCTTGAAGTCCTTCGCTACTTGTGTTCTTGAGCTACATGATCGCTAAACTCCTGTTCAAGCATTTCACGTTTTTCATCGTCAGTCCCGTCCCCAGGCACAGGATATATGTGGCCGCAGTCCGAGCAGGCGAACGACGTAGGTACGTTGCCGATCATGCTCCTCACAATAAGATTTGCCATGCCCCTAGTTTCCCACAGGTCGCACGTAAGTTTCCAGCTGACCGGTTGTTCTGGGCGGCCGGGTGGCCCGCCTTTGACCGGGGTTCGTTGGCGCTACCCCGACTGAGGGTGCCGGGTGTCCTTCGTGTTCTTTGCGAAGGACGCGCCGCAGGGCTGTTTAGCATCGTCCGAAATGCCTAGATCAATCCCTCTCAGATTGCGAATGTACTGTTGCAGAACGGCCACCCCAGTGCTACAAACGAATCAATGGACAAGGCGATCAGCAGCTACGCGAGCTTCCACGCCATGAAGGCCGACGAGTATCGGGACTGGCAGGAAGTGCCCGCTCATGAACGCATGAGCGCGGTTGCTGAGCTGACCCTTGCGGCTTACCGAATGAGGGAACCGGCACTCGATGTTCGACGACTTCAAAGAACTCTTGTCCATCTTCAACGCTTAGAAAGTTAGAGGCCGAACTACAGTCGAGCATTTGGTCAGACGCTTTTGCCTTTACGCTTGCCGGACAATTCTGCTGGCAACTCATCCCCCGCAATCGGCGCATTCCCCTTGCCCACCCGCTTCAGAATTCGCGCCGCCTTTGCGGGGTCAGCACGTCGCGCCCTGGCCGCGAAATACTCCTCAGTCCGCAGTGCGGAAACCTTTTCCGCTACCGCCACATTGATCAGCTGATTCAGAGCCACTCCTTCATCTGCCGCGAGCTTGCGCGCCTCGTCGAGCAAAGACGGCTGTAGGCGTAAAGCAAAATTGCTTCTTCGCACCCTGTACCTCCGCTACCAGCGTTAATCTTAACTTCTCAACACCCGGACAAAGTCTCTGGGACGCATTACCGAACAGCCGAACCTAACCGTAACCGGATTGAAATCCCGTTCATTGAAAGTCACGATTGCATGTGCCTGGCCGTTCACCGCCGTCTCCAAAACCATGTCGTCATTCGGATCGGGAAGAGCGGGTCTCCAGCGAAAAGCCAGCCTGACGGGTTTTCCCACCGCAGCAAAGGCATCGAGCACGTTCCCAACGTCCTGCACACTTGCTCCTGACGCCGCCAAGTGCTCCGGGCGGCTCAGAACCGCTTCGTACTCGAACATCAGCGGCACGGAGAGCAGTAATTCAAACCGCTTTGCCAGTGCCGCCTCGAGTATCCATCGCGACGCGCCCGCGTTGCTACGAAAGGCAGCCACCAGTACGTCGGTGTCGAGCACGTATGCCCGCATCCGTAAATGATATTGCTAGCAATATCACATGTCAAGGTGCGTTCTGACCCATTCCCGCAACTCTCTCTCTCTCTAGACTGTATATACAAATGTGATAATATGTATATAGAGCTGAGGTGGCACTATGGCCGTGACCATGACATCCATCCGCCTGGACACCCAACTGGCCGACGAGGCCGTAAAGGTGTTGAAGGCAAAATCCCGCACCGATGCCGTTCACATCGCGTTGCGCGAGATCGTCGCGCTCAAGCGCTTCAAAAAGCTAATGAAGAAGTACGAAGGCAAGGCTTCGTTCGAAAACTACGTTGATTGACCTGGTCATTTTCGACTCGTCGGTTCTAATCGACGATCTTCGGTCGCCGCGCCATCGAGAAAGACTCCAGTCGGTCGCCGGCGCCATCCGCTTATCGTCTGTGGTCCTGGCTGAGTTATGGCGGGGCGCGGCTAAGGCATCGGATCGGGAGTTAGTCCGATCTCTGGCGAGGACGCACCCGATCCTGACTCCGACGGAAAAAAACTGGCTGGAGTCGGGCGAGATACTAGCCAGCATGCAAGCCGATCACGGCTTCTCACCTGCCAAATTGCGCGATCTTCACTTCGATATTCTCATCGCACTCACCGCCCGCTCCCACGGAGCCCGCCTCATCACGACCAACCGAACAGACTTCGAGCTAATAAGCCACTATCGCGAGATTAGGCTGGAAGTGTGGTAGTTTCCTCGGGCATATTCGGACACGATGAATGATTTACACTTGCCCCGTTCAGGTGAGCGCAAACTGACATGCCAGGATATTCGGGCACTCCACTTCCGAAGAAATTGGGAATCAAAAACGGGTTCCGTGTCGAGCTGCTCGATGCTCCCGCGGAAGTTCGCAGGGAACTCCGCGAAGCCTTATCGGAATGCGAGATGCAAAACGGCAAGAGTCCGCTGGATTTCGCAATGGTATTCACAAAGTCGCGGGCGCATTTGACTAAAGAGTTTGGCCGAGAGGCGAAGTCGCTCGCTCCGGCGGGGATGCTGTGGGTGAGCTGGCCCAAGAAAAGCTCCGGCGTGGTCACCGATCTGGATGAGAATGTAGTGCGTGAGATCGGGCTGGCAGCAGGCCTTGTGGACGTGAAGGTGTGCGCGATCACGGAAGTGTGGTCGGGGCTGAAGTTCGTGCGCAGAGTAAAGGATCGTTAGGGATCATGTCCGCCACCGCCATCTCGCTCCGCCGCCGAGTTGCAGGGAATGCCCGCCATAATCCACTTGCGGCGGTGGGTGTGGTCCTCGTCATTGTGTTCGTGATGTTTGCCCTGTTCGCTCCCTGGATCGCGCCGCAAGATCCGGCTTCCATCCAGTTGGCCGCGCGCCTCGGAACACCATCGTCCGCGCACTGGTTCGGGACCGACGAACTCGGTCGCGATATTTTCTCGCGCATCGTTTATGGCGCGCGCGTTTCGATGCTGGTGGGGAGTTGCGTCGTACTCACCTCGCTCGTTCTCGGGTTGATTGTCGGCTCCGTCGCCGGATATTACGGCGGAGGGGTTGACCGCTTCTTCAACGTTGTGGTGATGAACGCGTTTCTCTCGTTCCCCGGAATTCTGCTGGCCATCGCCTTCGTGGCGTTCCGTGGGCCGGGAATTCTTAATCTTGTAATTGCGCTTTCGCTCGGAGGGTGGGTGGGCTACGCACGTCTGGTTCGCGGGCAGGTGCTGGCTGCGCGCGAGCGCGAATTTGTGGAAGCTGCACGCGCTTTGGGCGCAAGCGATCTGCGCATCATCGTGCGCCACATTCTTCCCAACATCATTCAGCCCGTGATTGTGCAGGCCGCGATTGGCATGGCGGGCGCAATTCTGGCGGAGGCTACGATGAGTTTTCTCGGTCTCGGCGTGCCGCCGCCGACCGCGAGCTGGGGCTCAATGCTGAACGACGGCCGCGGCCATCTGTTCGACGCGCCCCATCTAGTGCTGTTTCCGGCGCTGGCCGTGATGCTGGCGGTGCTGGCGTTTAATTTTATCGGGGACGCTTTGCGCGACTACCTCGACCCGCGCTCCCGCATCGAGGCGGGACTGTAAGCCAAAAACGTCGGCGCGCTGCTACTTCTGCTTCGTCTCATGCCCTTTAGCGGTGGCCGTCCAAGTGACTCGGTCTGCGGAAAATTCCTGCCGATAGTCGATGGTTTCCGGCGAGGACCACACATTGACCACGCGGAAGTAAAGCGGCTTGCCTGCGTCATCTTTATCTTCCCAGGGGAAAGTCCAGGTATTGCCTTTGACCAGCAGGGTGCCCATGTGCGGCTCGCTGCCGTCCGGCGGAATGACGTAGCTGTGGTAGACGTCGTCCTTGGCGCTGTAGGTGAAAACCAGCACCACCACCGGCTTTTCGTCCACATACTGGTGGCAGGCAAAATATTCTCCGCTGCGCCAGCAGTCGTTGCGAATGATCGTCGTCTCCTTACCCGCCTTGCTGAACTTTGAGTCGAGGTGCTCGATCTCGGTCTTCCACGTGCCAGCGTAGGCAGTGATGGCTTCGACGCCGGAAGCGGCGGTTGGGGCAGGTGGTGGGGCTGATTGCGAATGAGCGCAGGCGCAGAGAGCGAGGAGACATGCAACAAGTTTCATAAAAGTGGTTCCGCCGAGATCTTACACGAACGGCCATGGTCTCGCGAAAGAGGACATGTCCCATCGTTGCCGGACGAACTCTTATTGTGGGGCAAGGACTTAGGGCGGGGGCGCATTATTCGCGCAACATTTCAGAAGCACCCGTGTTTGAGCCTATGGGCGGAAAACGCCGACGCATACGTCAACACAGGAGACTACAAACATGAAGAACGAAATCAAATTCAGCATATTGGGTGCGGCGCTTGCGGTTTGCACGCTGCCCGCGCTCGCACAGAGCAACACCACCACGGCGCCGGCTACCGGCCAGACGGTCAGCGACCGCAAAGAGAACCAGCAAGACCGCATCTCGCAGGGCGTGGCCAGCGGCCAGTTGACCGCCGGGGAAGCCGCGACTCTCGAGAGGAAGGAAGCGGCCGTCAACCAGGAAACCCGCGACATGCGCAAACTCGACGGCGGTAAGTTGACCGCGGCCGACAAGAAGACCCTGAACCAGCAGCAGAACCAGTTGTCGAACCAGATTTACAAAGACAAGCACAACGCCGCGGTGCAGAATACCAATCCCACGAGCGAAGTGGGCAAGCGCGCGGAAAACCAGCAGGACCGCATCGCGCAAGGCGCGAAGAGCGGGCAGTTGACCGCCGGCGAAACCGCGAACCTGGAAACCAGGGAAGCGAGCATCAATCATGAAATCGCTACGGACCGCAAGGCCAACGGCGGCAAGCTCACCAATGCCGAACGCGCCCAGGTGAACCGTCAGCAAAACCGCGTATCCAAGCAGATTTACAAAGACAAGCACAACGCGCGCCATCAGTAACCGTTGAATTGCAGGTCGCGAAGAGCAAGCGCCTCCGGGAAACAATTCGGAGGCGCTTGTTTATTGCGGCCAACCTTGCAATCCGGAAACTCCCGGCCATCCCTCATCCCTGCGCTTGCATCTGTTCCTATAGGAACATTTCGTCAATTTTACGGCCAAGGACAAATCATTCATGAAGCAGCTATTTACGGTACTTATACTGATCGCCAGTGTCGCGCTGGCGGGATGCGGGAGCTCCAGCACGGGGAACATCAACGGGACCTGGAAAGCGATCCTGACCAGTACACCCAACGAGACTTTTGCCTTTGCGACCAGCCTCACGGTCAACAGCAATGGTTCGCTGGGAAGCAGCAATTTCAACTTTACGGTCAACAATACGTCCTGCACTTTTCCAGCGGAAACGGAGAGCGGTTCCTTTGCGTTCAGCGGAAATTTTAACGGGCAGGTGTCGGGGACGTTTCACTACGTCGTGATGTCCACTGGGACGGAGGTCAATACCCTGACGCTGGATGGCACGGTGAGTGGCGGGCACATCACAGGCACCTGGACGGTGACGGGCGCAACCGCGGGATGCACCGGCAATGGAAACTTCACCATGACGCCGGGGACCTAGAACCAGTCGCTGCGATAGGCGATCCACCACGAGATATACAGAATCGGAATCGTGGCGGCCAGCGCCCACCACAGCGGCAGAATGAAGTCCGCCAATAACCCCAACAAGGTGAACACGACCCAGAAGATTTTTCGTTGCACGCAACTGATTGTAAAGCGGCGGGGCGGCAGGCCTCAGAAAATCTGGCCTGCCCGTGCCCGCAGCATCCGTTTCGCGATGTATTCTTAATGGAGCAGGGCTTTCTTACATCCGCTCAAGGATAAACGATGAGGAAACTGATGTTGGCGGCACAGTCCGCGCTTTTGATGTTGGTGATGGGCTGTGGCAGCAGTTCGAACAACACCACGGTGTCGTCCAAGGGCAGCTTTTGGCAGGCGACGCTTCTCGAGTCCACCGGGGCGGCCACGACATTCGATTTTGTCACGCAGTTTTCCATTGCCACCGGCGGTTCGCTGTCGGTGGGCAATCTCACGTTCATCACCGCCAATCCGTGCTTTGTATCGGGCGCAAGCGCCAACGGCATGGCCAACCTCACGGTTGACACCTCGACCAATCAAGTGACGGGCACGCTCAACTATGCGGTGCAGTCCGGCACTCCCTCGGGAAATACTCTGACGCTCACCGGGCCCACCGTCACGGGCACGGAGAGCGGCAGTTCGCTGACTGGCGCAACCGTCACCGGCGGCTGGGCACTCACGGGCAGTGCGACTTGCACGGGCGGCGGTACCTTCACCTTGAAACAGCAATAGCCTTCCTTGCGGCGCGGCCTCTGCGATACAGTGGGGGCTATGAATCGAACGTTGCGGGAGATCGCCGGGGCCGTTGGCGCCACCGTGGTTGGCGATGCCGCAGTCACGGTGCGCGGCGTGGCCAGCACCCGGCGGGCCGGACCTGGCGACCTTGTGTTCGTTGAGGACGCCCGCCACTTCGGCGATGCGGTTGCTTCGCAAGCTTCGGCGATTATCGCCGGCAGTTTCGCGAAGGACCTGCCGACCGACAAGCCCGTCCTTCTCGTTTCCCATCCCAAGCTTGCTTTCGCACGGGCCGCCCGGTTCTTGAGCGACGATAAGCAACTCCGCGTGGGCGAGCTTCATCCCAGCGCCTTGGTACACGCCAGCGCCCGGCTTGCCGAAGGCGTGAGCGTTGGCGCGCGCGCCGTCCTGGGCGAGAACACGGAGATTGGCGCGTATTCGACCGTTGACCCAGGATGTGTGATCGGCGGGGGCGTGCGGATTGGCAGCGAATGCCGGTTGTATCCGAATGTGACGATTTATTCCGGCACAACGCTCGGAGATCGCGTCACGGTCCATGCCGGTGCGGTGCTGGGCAGCGATGGATTTGGATATGTCCGGGACGGCGCGACGGGAAAGTACGAAAAGTTTCCGCAGATCGGCCTGTTGATGATTGAAGACGATGTGGAGATCGGCGCGAACACGACCATTGATCGCGGCGCGCTGGAAGTCACGCGCATCGGGCGCGGTTCCAAGCTGGACAATCTGGTCCACATTGGCCACAACTGCCAGATTGGGGAAAACGTGGTAATCGCCGCGCAGACCGGCCTCTCCGGAAGCATCGTGATCGAAAATAACGTAGTTCTCGGGGGCCAGGTTGGTATCGGTGAACATGCCCGTGTGGAAGAAGGTGTGATGCTGGGCGGGCAGGGAGGCGTGCTGCCCCACAAAGTGTTGCGCGGCAAAGGCGAAGTCTTCTGGGGAACCCCAGCGCAGCCGGTGCGCGAATATCTGAAACAGCTCGGCCGCCTGGCGCGGCTGGGAAAGAAATAAGACGATTGCTTCGTTCTGACTGTTGATCCTGATTGTTTGATCCTGATTGTTTGATCCTGATTGTTGCGGACTGCCAGTTTCTAACTTCCTGGCACTTCGGCTTTTCGGCGCTTACGCTTTAGGTCTTGAACAATCATCAATCAGAAATCAGACAGTCATAAATTCCCCATGCCTCTAGTTGTCATCGGCGGCCACTCCCGCAACGTAGGCAAGACCTCTGTGATGGCGGGTCTGATCGCGGCCCTGTCGGAGTTCGCATGGACCGCCGTCAAGATCACCCAATTTGGTCACGGCGTTTGCTCTTTGCAAGGCACACTCTGCGATTGCGCGACCGAAGACCATGCGTGGGCGATCTCCGAGGAGCGCGATCGCAAAGGCGCTTCTGATACCGCGCGTTTTCTCAACGCGGGGGCCGCGCGCGCGTTGTGGGTGCGCACTGAGCAGGGAAGACTGGCCGAGGCGATGCCTGCGCTTCGCGAAAAAATCGCCGCCGCGGAAAATGTGATCATCGAGTCCAACAGCGTGCTCCGGTTCCTGCGGCCCGACCTGTATCTCACGGTTCTTGATCCCGCGACCGCGGACTTCAAGGCTTCCGCGCAGGAATTTCTGGATCGTGCTGATGCGGTCATCTTGCATCAGACGCCCGGTCCGACCGCGCCAAACTGGGAGCGTGTTTCGCTTCGACCTGTGGCCGCGCGGCCGAAGTTTCTGATTCAGCCCCCGCAATACATGACCGAAGAGATCGTGCGATTCGTGCGAGAAAGACTGGGGATGGCAAAGACACGAAGGTGAAAGACTACTCCACACTTTGTCATCCCGACCGTAGCGACGCGAAGCGAGCGAAGTGGAGGGACCCGCTTTTTCCGGTCGCGAGCGATCTTAATTTCCAAGTGGGCTGCAACTCACGTTTGTTATGCTTGCTGCGTGCGCCAAATTCATCCCAGCGCCTGGGCACTCGCGGTCCTTTCCGCCGTTCTGCATGTCCTGATATTTCCGCCCATCGGCTGGTACGTGCTTTCCTGGGTTGCGCTGGCTCCGCTGGTCTATGCGCTGTTGCGGGCCCGTCCCGCGGGCGGGCTCCATCCGGAAGGCTCCGTGGTCTTGCAACCGGCCACCCCGGGGCAGGCGTTCGTTCTTTCCTACGCATCCGGCGTCCTCTGGTATTGCGGTACATGCAACTGGCTGATGGACACCATGCATCGTTATGGAGGACTCAGTCAGTCTGTCGCATTTCTGCTGATGCTGGCGCTGGGTTGTTTCCTGGCGTTGCCCTTCGGACTCTTCGGATGGATGGTGGTCGCGGTCCATCCTGCGGGACGCGACCTGCGCCGATCGCTTTTGCTGGCGCCAATTCTTTGGGTGGTGATGGAGCTGTTCGCCACGCGCGTCATCGGTTGTCCATGGAACCTGCTGGGCGCGGCGCAGGTGGACAATGTTGCGCTCTGCCGGATCGCGTCCGCAGGCGGGGTCTACGTGGTTTCGTTCGAGATCATGCTGGTCAATGCCGCGATGGCGGCCGCGTTTCTCGTCCCCAGCAGAAAACGTACGGCGATGCTGGTCGCAGCGGTGGCGGCAGCCACGGTTTTACAGGCTGGAGTGCTGCTCGGTCCGCCAGCGCTTCCGCACGACCGCACCGCGTTGCTGGTGCAGCAGAACATTCCTCCCGAGACTGAAGGCTCATGGACCCGCACGCAGCTGGAAGCAACGCTGCAGGAATTGAGCGCAGCCACATTGGATCGCGCGGCCATGGACGCAGCAACTGCCTCGTCCGCTTCAAAATCCGTGGACGGGATCATCTGGCCCGAATCGCCCGCTCCGTTCTTCAGCAATGATCCAGCATTTCGCGGCACGCTCAACTCTCTGGCGCAACGGGCGCACACCTGGGTTGTCGCCGGCGCAGTCGGCGTGGATCCTGCCACGTCTCTCCACCAGCAACTTGCCTTCAACTCGGCGGTGTTGGTCAGTCCGTCTGGTGTGGTGATCGGGCGTTACGACAAAATCCATCTCGTCCCCTTCGGCGAATTTGTCCCCTTCCGCCGCTATCTGCCGTTTATGAACATGCTCACGCAGCAAGTCGGCGAGTTTGACCGAGGGACCTCCCGCACCCCGTTGAACGCGGACGGCACCAGTGTGGGCGTCTTCATCTGTTATGAGTCGGTGTTTCCGGATGACGTGCGCCGGTTCGCCCGCGATGGCGCGCAAGTGTTTATCAATATTTCCAACGACGGGTGGTATGGCGATAGCGGCGCCTATCTGCAGCACTTGAACCTGACGCGCATGCGCGCCATCGAAAATGACCGCTGGCTGCTTAGCGCGACCGATACCGGTCTGACAGTTTCGATTGATCCCTTCGGGCGCATTGTTGCAAGACTGCCGCGCAAACAGAGGCTCACGCTCGCCGCGCCCTACGCCCTCACCTCCGTAACCACGTTTTACACGCGCCATGGAGACTGGTTCGCTTTTCTCTGTGCGATAATTTCACTAGGGGCGCTGCTTCTGCGCCGAATCCCCCTCAAGACAGGACTGCCAGAATGAGTCAAGAGCTCGAACAGGAATACGCCGCGCTGAACAAGAAGTCCCGCGAGCTCCGGGAGTATCTTTGACGCCGCCAGTCTGCACACGCAACTAAGCGAGATCGAAAAACAGGCTTCTGACCCCAATCTCTGGTCCAACCCGCAACGGTCGCAGCAGGTCATGCGCGAAAAAAAGCGTCTGGAAGATGCTCTCGCCAGCGATGCGGAACTTGCCCGCCGCTCCGACGATATTGCCGCTTATTTTGACCTGGCACGCGAAGGCGAGAACGTGGACGCCGACCTGCGCCGCGAACTCGACTCCCTGCGGGACAAGATCGAGAAGCTCGAGACGGAGACTCTGCTCTACGGTCCGCACGATCATCGCAACGCCATCGTTACCATCCATCCCGGCGCCGGGGGCACTGAATCCCAGGACTGGGCCGACATGCTCATGCGCATGTATCTGCGTTGGGCCGAGCGTCAGAAGTTTGAGACCGTTGTCTATGACTACCAACCCGGCGAGGAAGCGGGCCTGAAGTCCGCGACATTTGCCGTCAACGGGCCCTATGCTTACGGCCTGCTGCTTGGCGAAATCGGGGTTCACCGGCTGGTGCGCATTTCGCCGTTTGACCAGGCCAAGCGCCGCCATACGTCGTTTGCCAGCGTCTATGTCTCCCCGGAAATTGACGATACCATCGAGGTTGTCATCAAGCCCGAAGACCTCCGCGTGGACACCTACCGCTCCAGCGGCAAGGGCGGCCAGCACGTCAACACTACCGACTCCGCCGTTCGCATCACCCACATAGCCACCGGACTGGTCGCTAGTTGCCAGAACGAACGCTCGCAGCACAAGAACAAAGAACGCGCGATGAGTATGTTGCGCTCCAAACTTTATGAACTGGAGATGGAGCGCAAGCGCGAGGCGACGCGGAAAATTGAAGACTCCAAGCTCGACATTGATTTCGGCTCGCAGATCCGCTCGTATGTGTTGCAGCCGTATCGGATGATCAAGGACCATCGCACAAAAACTGAAATCGGCGACGTGGACCGCGTGATTGATGGCGATCTGCAACCGCTCATCCGCGCTTACTTGCTGGCGAGGCGCGACGAAAAGAAATAGCCGAAATGGGTGCCCCATTTCTCGGGAACTTGGCGAGAAGTGGGAGAAGCCGCACACATGAAGAAACCATCCAAACCGAAACGCAGCTCAAAATTCAAACTCAAACCTGTGAAACTCGGCCCCCGGTTCTTGCGCGCCTTTGAATTTGCCGCCCGCAAACATGCCGGCCAGACCCGCAAATCCACCACTGTCCCCTACATCGCCCACGTCATGGGTGTCGCCTCGCTGGTGCTGGAATACGGCGGCGACGAAGACCTCGCCATCGCCGCTCTGCTGCACGACGTGGTCGAAGATTGCGGCGGGGCACCCGTTCTAAAGGAAATCCGCGGGAAATTTGGGGCGCGTGTCGCCAGGATCGTAGATGGCTGCACCGACTCCGACACCGTTCCCAAGCCCCCGTGGCTGGCAAGAAAGCAAGGTTACATTCGGCACTTGCGTAATGCCGGCGGAGAAACGAGGCTGGTATCAGCGGCCGACAAGCTTTATAACGTCCGGTCCATCAGTGCAGCTTACCGCGAGGTCGGCGAGAAGGTCTGGGACCGTTTTTCAGCGGGTCGCGAGGGTTGTCTTTGGTATTACCGCGCGTTGCTGGATGAGTTTGCGCGGCGGCGACCGACGCGGCTGATCGCCGACTTGCGGCTTGCCGTTGAAGAATTAGAGACGCTGGTGCGATGAACCAACGTGGAGTGACCGATGGCGCGCATGATTGACCAGATCCGTGAGAACAAAGTTCCGTCGAACATGATGCAGTTTGCCGCGCGCGGGGCGCTCTCGGTGCCGCCGGCCGAGAACCTGGAAATTCTGGTCTACCTTGCCCGGCACAGCAAAGTGTTTGGCGATCTCGCGAAGATGACACTTGCCGGGTGGGACCTGCAAGCCTGCCGCGAGGCTGCCGCCCATCCCTACACTTCGCGTGAAGTGCTGGAATACCTGATTTCCCCGGACAACCTGCGGCCCCAGCTCTTTCCCGTGCTTCTCGAAAACAAAGTCGTTTCCGCGGAAGTCCTGGTGAAAATCGCTGTTTCCGCCAATCGCGAACAAATCGAAACGATGCTCAAGAGTGCTCGCGTCCGCGCCAGTGAGTCCATTCTTGAAGCGCTCAAGCCGAACCCCTATCTGAAGCCCAGCGAGACTGCGGAGATCGGCGGACTGCTCAACGGTCTGCGCGGAGAGACGCTTGCCGCCGCGACCGTATTTGCCGACAAAAATCCGGATGCGACCAGCGCTGTGGGAAATGCCGGGGAAATCTTTTCGCCGGAAGAAGAGAAAACCGTTGCAGCCTATCTGGAAACCAACGCCGCGGAAATTGCCGCGGAGGGAAGCAAGCCGTTCCAGGCGATTGGCGGGGTATACGAAGAAACGGGTCCAGCCCCCGCGCCGGTTGCGGCGTCCGCGTTTGCGGCTTCGTCGTCAGGCACCGCCGCAGCGCCGGCCCTTGCGCCCGCCGCGCCAAAGGAAGAGAAAAGACTGAATACCGTCCAGAAAATCGCGGCGCTCGACGTCAAGGGCCGCATTCAGGCCGCCCTCAAAGGCAATAAAGAGGAGCGGTCTCTGCTAATTCGCGACGGCACCAAGGTTGTCGCGCTGGCCGTGCTGGACGCGCCCAAACTCTCTGACGGCGAAGTCGAAAAATTTGCCGGCCAGAAAAATGTCCTCGAAGCGGTGCTCCGCCAGATCGTTCTGAAGCGGCGCTTCGCGAAAAACTACATCGTGGTCCGCAACCTGGTCGGCAATCCGCGCACGCCGATTGACTTGTCTCTCGGACTGATGAAGAACCTGCTGATTCAAGACCTCAAGAACATCTCTAACAATAAGGAAGTTCCCGAGACCATCCGCAAGCTGGCGCTGCGGCAGTACAAACAGAAGACGGAAGACAAAAAGAAGTAAACTCAAACCATGAGTTCGGCCGCCCCCGTGTTTTCTTCTATTGAAGACCTGCTGCGCAGTGCCCGCAACATCGCGGTCGTGGGCCTCTCCAGCAATCCCATGCGTTCCAGCTACGGCGTTTCCGCCTACATGCAGCAACACGGATACCGCATCATTCCCGTCAATCCGCAGATTGATTCCTGCCTGGGCGAGAAGGCCTATGCATTGCTATTGGATGTTCCGGAAAAGATTGATATCGTCAATATCTTTCGCCGTCCGGAATTTGTGGAGGAAATTGTGGACCAGGCCATCACGCTCAAAGTCCCGGCGATCTGGATGCAAGAGGAAGTCATCCACGAGCGCGCCGCCGAGAAAGCCCGCCAGGCCGGCATTTTCGTGATCATGGACCGCTGCATTTTGAAAGAGCACCGCGCGGTCATCAAATAGCCTTACGTGGGGACAGCCGCCCTCGACAGTTCAGCCTGGACTACTTCCCACTCATCGCGGCCGCCGGAGCTTCCATCCACGGCTTGAACCCGACGCTCCGCCACAAGTCAGAAGTGTTGTAAACATTCCCGCCCGTGACCACCGTCTCCACGTTGCGTGCGTTGCGAATATCGGCCAGCGGGTCGCCGTTCACGATAATCAGGTCGGCGCGTTTCCCAACCTCGACCGTTCCAACTTCTCTATCAATTTTCATTACACGCGCCGGAACAATCGTCGCAGCCTGGATTGCCTCCATCGGTGTGAAGCCAGCCTGTACATAGAGTTCCATCTCGCGATGCAGGCTGTGGCCCGGTACTGTCTGATCGGTCCCCGCGACAATGGGAATACCCGCCCGATGCAGCACTCCGACGATCTCAACTTCCTTCTCGAAAACTTTTTCCTGCCTTGCCGATCGCTCGGTCGGCGGCCCCACGTCCGCCAGTTGCTCGACCAGTTCCGGCGCAACTTTGTTAACTCCCGGCTCAAAGCTCGCCGGAGGTTTCGCGCTCGTGGCCGTAAAAAACTCCATCAGCGCCATCGTCGGATCAATCACAGTGCCGTGCGCTTTCAAGAAAGCGAGGGCTTTCTTCGATTCCGGGGAGTTGAAATCAATGTCAATCACTGCCTGGCTGCGTGCCTTACGGTCCGCGTCAGCCGGTACAGCGACCCGCATGATGTCGGCCACATACTGGATGTGGTTGATCTGGTCCTGCCCGGCTTCGATCACCTGATATGCATTCAAGCCTTCAGGCACATGCCCGGTCACGGTCATTCCCAGACGATGAGCTTCGTCCGCGATGACCTTTACCTGTTCCAGCTTCACCGAGCTGTAAATCTTTATCTGCTGAAATCCCGCATCGTGATAACGGCGGGTCCACATCAGCGCCTGCTCCGGAGTGTCCACGCGTTGCACGCCAAGCTGGAGCGGCCCCGTCCCATCCACAATGCCGGCCAGTAAAAGCCGCGGGCCCAGGCCGCGCCCCCCGGCGATGGCGTCGCGCACTGCCGTGATGAATTCAAACTCGTTGCCGCAGTCCCGCACCGTGGTCACGCCTGCGGCCAGATAGATCGGCCCCCACTCCACCTGCTCAAAATGCGCGTGCATGTCCCACAGGCCGGGGAGTATGGTCTTGCCGCGCGCGTCTACAATCTTGGCGTGCCGGGGAATGTTTGTTTTGTTGTGCGCCCCCAGCGCAACGATGCGGCCTTTCTTGATCACGACCACCGAGTCGGCAAGCGGCGCGCTGCCCGTGCCATCGATCACGGTCGCGCCGACAATGGCCAGCGTGCCTGACTTGCTCCCCGCAATGCCCTTCGAAATTCCAGCCAGCGCATCCATGCCATCCACTCCAGCGCGACCCACGAACGTGCCAAGAGCACTCTCGTATCCTTCGCGGATGGCCTCGAAGTGGTCAAACTCGGCGTCCAGCGTGACCGCCGCAACCAGATTGCGTTTCGCATCAAACCACAGCGTTTCCCGGCCCCAGATCAGTCCTTCGACGAGGTAGCGGTCAAGTTTGTCGCTCTTGCCATCGATAGAGATCACGTCCTGGCCGCGGGGCTCGATCTTCACGCGTCCGCCGCCGGGCAAAGTGGCCAGCTCGGTTGGCGATCCGTGCGTCGCCCAATAACGCACCATCAGCATCTGCATCGTCGCCGGAGCGTAACCCTCGATCGTGAAAAACTGCGGCGGCGGTGCGGGCCCATCGGTCCACTGGTCGCGGTTACGGAGCCGGACCTTTCCATCTCTCACTTCGACCGTCTGATCAATCTCGGTATTGCGCGAAGTCTTGCCCTTGATCTCAAAGCTCTCCGGAGTCAGGTCCTGCGCGGCGCGAAACTTGACCGCCAGCGGGACCTCGCTTCCCCGATCGGTGAATTTGAATTGAATGGCCACAGCCAGCGCGCTGCCGTCACCGGTAACCTGGTAAGTCTCCTCGCCGATGGGCTGCTCAAACTTGTGCAAACGGAACTTGCCCTGCTCGATCACCGGAGCGGACGCTGGCGTTTGTGCGAATCCAATGGCGTGTCCAGCGATCAACAAGCCTAAGAAGACAAAAGATCGGAGAAGAGAACGACGGAGCGAACTGGAGGAGCGCATTTTGATGTTGGCCTCGGAAGCAACGAACATAAGTGTACTGAGTCTGAAAGGCAACGCAAAGTTTGTCGCCGAACCGGTTCGTGTCAGGGGATGACTTCCGACAAAGGTCTCCGACGAATCACGCTTTCAGCGTTTGCTGAAAGTGCCCGGTTCGTATCAGGGCACCGCTTTCAGCGTGCCGCAACTAAGGTCAAATAAGTCCGGCTTCAGCCGCTGCGGGAGTTTTCCAGCATCCGGAATCTGCTGCTGGGGACACCTCGGCCCCACACTCCTCACTCCCGCTCTCGCGTTCCTTCCCCCGCATCGTGCGTCCGCAACCGCTTCACTTCCTGCAATCGCTCGCGAATCCGCCTCTCGATGCCTTCATTCGTCGGCCGGTAGTAGATGCGATCTTTCAGATTGTCGGGCAGACACTGCATGTTCGCGACTTTGCCCTCAACGTCGTGCGCATACTGATAATCCTTGCCATAGCCAAGTCCCTTCATCAGCGATGTCGGCGCATTGCGCAGATGCAACGGCACCGACTCAGCGGCGGTTTGCTCAACATCCTGCCGCACCGCGCTGTATGCGGTATAGAGCGCATTCGACTTCGGCGCTGCCGACAAATACACCACCGCTTGCGCCAGGGCAAGATTGCCTTCCGGCATGCCGATGAAGTCCACCGCGTCACGCGCCGCCATGCACAGCGAGAGCGCATTCGGGTCCGCCAGCCCAATGTCCTCCACCGCCATGCGGACCACGCGCCGCGCCACATAGAGCGGGTCTTCGCCTGCCTCCAACATCCGCCCCAGCCAGTAGAGCGCAGCGTCGGGATCGCTGTTGCGCACCGACTTGTGCAGCGCCGAAATCAGGTTGTAGTGCTGTTCGCCGGTCTTGTCGTAAAGCAGCACACGCTTCTGCAACGCCGCGTGCACGATCTCGTCAGTGATCGCGCCATTCTCGGCAAGCCCGGCTGCAACCTCCAGCACGTTGTAGGCTGCGCGCGCGTCTCCGCTGGTGTAGGCGGCAATCTTTTTCAGAATTTCCGGTGTGGCCTGCACGTGCATGCGCCCAAGTCCGCGCTCTTCATCGGCCAGCGCCCGCGCCAGCAATTGCACGATCTGCTCCTCGGTCAGCGGCTCCAGCGTGTAAACGCGGCAGCGTGAGAGCAGCGCGGCATTCAGCTCAAACGACGGGTTCTCCGTGGTCGCCCCGATCAGCCGGATGTTCCCCTTCTCCACATGCGGCAGAAATGCGTCCTGCTGCACCTTGTTGAAGCGGTGGATCTCGTCCACGAACACGATGGTGCGCGTGCCGTACTGGCGGCCCCGTTCCGCGTCCGCCATCACCTGCTTGATTTCTTTGATCCCGGCCAGCACTGCGGAAAACTCAACGAACTCCGCCTTGGTCATGCCCGCGATGATCTTGGCCAGCGTAGTTTTGCCCGTGCCCGGTGGTCCCCAGAAAATCAGCGAGCCGGTGTCGTCGCGCTCCATCTGCGTGCGCAACGGCTTTCCCGGCCCGATCAGATGCTGTTGACCGGTGTATTCCTCCAGCGTGCGGGGACGCATGCGGTCCGCCAGTGGTCGGCTCCTATCCACGGAGCCCACATCCGGAATGGGTTGGAACAGGCTCATCGAAAATCCATTTCACCACAGAATCACAGAGACACAGAGAAAACAAGAAAACAAAGAAGTCGAGCCGCTAGTCACCGGGCGACTTAAGGTCGAGAGTGCCGAGTCGGTGTTCGTCAAGGCTATGCAGCAACGCTGGGTTGATCCTCCGTGAATGTACCAAACCTTTTTCCGTCCAATAACCACGGGTGAGCCACTTCGTATGTCGTCGAGCCTTCTTGACTAGGAGATCATGCTCAACTAGGTACCAACAATCGTTATAAGGGAAGGCTATCCAGATGTCTTTGTTGCAATACTTGCGGTCTATTGTCGGTCTGGCTTTCAGCTGTACTTTGAGTGTGGTCTTACCATCTATGTGGTAGGCGAGAAAGTCCGCCCCTTGCCAATCGTCAGCCAACTTGATGCAATTGAACCCGTAGTAGGCAAGCGTAGCCGCGATTTTCTGGAAATTGTATATTTCCTTCTGCCGGGCCTTGAGCGCATCGTAGGAAACTCTCTGGAAGCGTGGATGTTTCTTGGCCATGTATTCCTCCGATTGGTGTCGGAGAAGTTGCCATTTCTCCGTGCCTCTGTGGTGAAAGCACTCACCGCCTCTGCCTCGCCGCCTCATACAGCAAAATGCTGGCGGCCACGCCCGCATTCAGCGACTCCACCTGCGGCGCATGGGGAATCGCCACCGCAGCCTCGATGTGCGAAGCGATTTCCCGCGGTAGCCCCGAGCCTTCGCTTCCAATAAAAATTGCCAGTGTTCCCTTGAGGTCGGCCTGATCGAGCGCCGTTCCTTTGTGCGACGAAGTCGCCAGCAAACGCACTCCGCGCTCCTTCAAGCGCGTGCACAATGCCACCAGCGACGGCGCGGCATCTTTCCCAAAAATCCACGGAATGCGGAACACCGACCCCGCTGACGCCCGTACGACCTTCGAGTTGAACGCGCTCACCGTACCCTCGCCCAGCACGACGCCCGCGCACCCAAACGCCTCCGCCGATCGCAGAATGGTTCCCAGATTTCCAGGGTCTTGCAGTCCCGCGGTCACCAGCATCGGCCCCAACTGCCCCCGCTCCAGAATGTCGTCGAGCGTCCATGGCCGCGGCCGCACCAGCGCGGCCACTCCCTGGGGCGCATCGCTCGGTACCAGGCTGTCGAACAGCTTGTCCGGCAGCGCAATCGTTTCCACCTGCGAACCGATCTGTGGCAGCAACCGCCCGGCGCGTTCCACCGCTGAGTCGCGCACAAACACAGCGCTCAAACGCACTCCGCTGCGGATCGCCTCCTCGATGATCTTGAATCCCTCGACCGCAAAATCTCCCGCCGTGGTCCGCTCCGCATGTGCAAACGCCGCGCGCAGCTCCTTCAGCAAAGGATTGTGCCGGCCTTCGATGCGCCGCAACCGCTTCCCGCCGCTTCCCGCCTCTGTATTGGTTTTTCTCATGACTTTTCTGGTGACCGCATCATACCCTGTGCCGCGCTTTGGGGTTCCGTGCCGTATTATGTTAGCTTGCGTTGTTCGTTGACACACTCGTACAAAAGCAGTCTTGCATCCCCGTAAGGAGCGCCGTGCGCCCAGAGATTCTGAAGATTAACTGCGACAACCCGGAACCCTCCCTTGTTCGCTATGCCGCCGACCAGATTCGCGCCGGCGAAGTTCTCGGCATGCCCACCGACACGTTCTACGGCCTGGCCGCCGACCCGTTCAACCTGCGCGCCGTGGACCGCGTCTATGACATCAAGACCCGCTCCCGCCACAAACCGCTTTCGCTACTGATCGAAAGCGTGGACCAGGCCGAGGACCTCGCCAAGTCGCTGCCTGAGGAGTTTTACGCGCTGGCCCGCAAGTTCTGGCCGGGACCGCTCACCGTGATCGTGCGCGCCGGCTCACGGCTGCCGCTGAAAGTCACGGCCAACACCGGCAACGTCGCCCTGCGCGTACCCAGCGCCAAAATTCCGCTGGCCGTCGTCGCCGCCGCCGCAATCCCGATCACTGCTACGTCGGCCAACTTGAGCGGCGCTACCGAATGCACCACCGCCATGCAGGTCCACGACCAACTGCGCGACCGCATCCAGATCATCGTGGACGGCGGCACCGCCCCCCGCGAAGTCGCTTCCACCATCGTGGACCTCTCCGGAGAATCCGGCCGCTGGCGCATCATCCGCGAAGGCGCGATCCCGTCGGATGAAATTTCGCGGTTCTTCGAATAGGGTCTGGATGGGCGGATTCACCGATACTCTGTCATCCCCGACCGTAGCGGAGCGGAGCGAGCGAAGTGGAGAGACCTGCTTTCTTGGCGGCGGCGCGCGCTGCGCTGAAATATTCCGCTGAGACCCTGATTACGACACTTGGAATGCTTCCGAAATCACAAATACCGGCCCGCCGAAGCAAGCTTGTACTCGCTTTCGCTGTCGCCTGCCTCGCTGCAGCCACCTGGTTTGCCGTGACCTGCGCCCGCATCGTCTCCACTTCGCACGTGCAGCAGGTCCAGTCCGCCGACGCCATCGTTGTGTTCGGTGCGGCGGAATATTCCGGAAGGCCGTCGCCGGTTTTGCGCGCCCGCCTTGATCACGCCTTCGATCTCTTCGCTCAACATATCGCGCCTGTCGTCATCACCACCGGAGGCGCGGCCGATGACCCCAAGTTCAGTGAAGGCGGCGTCGGACGCGAATATCTCCATAAGCGCGGCATCCCCGACAGCGCGCTCATCGCCGAGACCCAGGGCTCCGATACCGCCGAATCCGCCCAGCGCGTTGCCGTGATCCTGCGCGCCAACAACCTGCGCAGTTGCGTCGCCGTCAGCGACGCCTACCACGTCTTCCGCATCCGCAAACTGCTGGAACACGAAGGCGTCGGCCCCGTCTACGTCGCCCCGCGCCCCGGCTCGGTGCCACACTCGCTGTTCGCGCGCGCGGAAGCCGTCCTGCGCGAAGCCGTCAGCTATTTCCTCTGGCGCACCGGCATCCACTGAAATAAGATGACTGAAATAAGCTGTCAGCCATTAGCCCGCGTAAGCGTGTGGCGTGGCTCGCGTGGGGACAGCCGCCCTCGGCTGTCCGCCGGGCGCAGCCCGGTCCATGACGAACCATGGTGAAACATGATGAACCCAGCCCGGGATGGAACCCGATTCGTATCGGGGCATCGCCTTCAGGCGTGCCGTAGGAGCGGACAAAACAAGTCCGCCTTTAGGCGCTGATTGAAAGCAAACCGCTTACCATCCCTTGCTCTCCCGCAATGCCGTCACGTGCGCCACATGATGCTTGCCGTGCCACGCATACAGCGCCAGCATGCGCTCCAGCGTCATCACGCCCTGCTCGGGATGGCGCAGCGTCCGCTTCCACTGCTCCGCCGTCATCGCGCGCATCACATTCATCCACTTCGCGTGCAGACATTCCAGCAGACACAACAACGTCTCCACCGGAGTGGCCACGTCTCCCAGTCGCGCCCAGCGGTCTTCGGCGTAGGGCTTGATCGTCGGCTCTTCCTCCGTCAGCGCCAGCTTGAAGCGCACGGCTGCATTCATGTGGCTGTCGGGTACATGATTCAATAACTGCCGCACCGTCCACCCGCCCTCGCGATAGGGCGTATCAATCTGCGCCTCACTCAGTCCTTTCACCGCCGCGCGCATTCGCGCCGGCGCCTGCTCAATGTCTTTGAGACATTGCTGCTTCTGTTCTTCGGTTAACGTTCCGTCATAGCTGAACTTGCCAATCGGATATCTGGGGTCGGTCATCACATCTCCTGTCCAGTGAAATTCTAATCCACCACTGAGCCACGGAGGAATTCCTTCGTATAGGTCCTCCGTGCCTCTGTGTCTCCGGCGTAGGTTCCCTCGACCCCTTCTTGCAACTACCACCCCTAGCGTCTACCATGCTCTCGGCCCACCCGGTCGTGCTTGGACTTTGGGTTCCCGGCGCAGGCTTGGCGCGGGAAACGTGAAGTTATAAGCTAAACTCGCGGTGCTGGAGCATTGCACGATTTTCAGGGCATCTCTCTTCGAGGCATATCATGGCAGCTTCAGTCTGGTCGGGTCACTTAACCTTCGGTCTCATCTCCATGCCGGTGCGTTTATTCTCCGGCGCGCGCAGCTCCAGCATTTCCTTCAACATGCTGCACAGCAAAGACAAGTCCCGGCTCAAGCAGCAGTATGTCTGCCAGGCCGACGGCGCCGTCGTCGAGCGCAGCGAGATCGTCAAGGGCTACGAGTTCCGCAAGGACGAATACATCATCATCGAGCCCGAAGAAATCAAAAAGATCGAACCCCAGACCGCCAAGACCATGGAAATCCTCGAATTCGTGAAGACTTCCGACGTGGATCCGGTCTATTTCGAGTCGTCTTACTACATGCTTCCCGAGGAGGCCGGACGCAAGCCCTACGCGCTGCTCACCCGCGCGCTTGAAGAGAGCGAGTTTGTCGCCATCGCCAAGCTCACCATGCACAATCGCGAGTACACCGTGTTTCTACGCCCGCACGAAGGCGGCATGATGCTGCACACCATGTACTACGCCGAGGAAGTGAAAAAAGTGGAAGGCTTTGGCGCGCCCGAGGTCGAACTGAAAGACGCCGAAGTAAAAGTCGCGCATCAGCTGATCGAGGCCCTCGCCGCCGAGTGGGAGCCGGAAAAATATAAAGACACATTCCAGGAAAACCTGAAGCAGCTGATCGAGACCAAACTCGAGGGCGGAGAAGTCACAGAAGTCCAGGCCCCCAAGAAGCTTGCCCCGGTCATTGATCTCATGGCCGCGCTCAAACAAAGCCTCGCGCAAATGGAAGGCCGCAAAAAGCCAGCCGCCACGGCCGATGCCGGCGAGGAGCCGCCCAAGGCTGCGGGAGCCGGCAAACGCCGCGGAAGGTGAGTTTCAGATGGACGCACCCGAACCTTTTGCGCTTCAATTCGATCGTTGTCATCCTGAGCGAAGTGGTTGTCCGTGAAGCGGACAACCACGCAGTAGAAGGATCCCTTTGACCTGCAATCCCGGTAAGCACCTGTAGGGATCTCATACGCCGCACACAAAGCCCCAAACGACCGCAGCTTCTGCGTCGCCTCCACCACAAACCGCACGCGTTGCTCCTGCACATCCATCGTCTTCCAAGCCATTCCTTTCGCCACCCCCGCGCGCTGCGCGCGCGGGGAGTGTAAAGGATGTCTCTGGACACTTTGTAAAGGATGTCATGGGACTGAACAAAACCGCGAAAGTTGGGGCAGCCGTGGTCGTGGTCGCGTCGAGATAAGCAAAGCGGGGCCAGCCGCCCACATCCCGGGGCCCGCTTCGCCAGTCACAGGAGCCAGCGGGACCTTCATGAAAAACATCAATCTATCGTGTGTCCATTCAATTTCTGTGGAGAACATCTCACGGCCCAAGCCACAGCAATATCAGTCACTTGCATGGAGAGAAACAGAGTAGGTTCAAGGCTATTGACGGAATCGCGCAACTCGGGCATAACTACCCTGCTGTAATGATCCGCGCCCAGCCTGCACCATAGCCTGTTACAAGCTTCGCCGGACGGGGACTATGCCCTTCGAAAGGAAAGCCATGCGCCGCCTGACCTCCCTTGCCACTCTGATCGTTACCCTCTGCCTGCTTTGCGCAGTTACACTGTCCCAACAATCCACCAGCACGACCTCCGCAGCCGTTTCCGACAACGTTCCCCGGCTCATTCCATTCAACGGCACGGCCTTGGATGCCGCCGGGCGTCCCATAGCCCACGCCACCGGCGTTACCTTCGCTCTCTACAAGGAGCAGCAGGGCGGTGCGCCGCTGTGGATCGAGGTGCAGAACGTGCAGCCCGATGCCCACGGCAAGTATTCAGCGCAGCTGGGGTCCTCGAAGAACGAGGGCCTGCCCGCAGAACTGTTCACCTCGGGCGACGCGCGCTGGCTGGGGGTGCAGCCGGAAGGGCAGCAGGAGTTGCCTCGCATTCTGCTGTTGAGCGTGCCGTATGCGCTGAAGGCAAAAGATTCCGATACGCTGGGCGGACTGCCACCGTCGGCCTATGCGTTGGCGCAGCCGCAAGGCACGAAGGGCGCGCAAGCTTCCGGATCGGCCACCGGCACCGCCGCCAAGAGCTCAGGCACTTTCAACACCGCGACCGGCAAACTCAAAGCCCCGGTCCCCGGCGCGATTGGCGGCGGTGGCATCGCCGGCTACATTCCGCTGTGGTCCGATCCCTCGACCCTGACCAATTCCTCGTTTTACCAGGGCACGCTCACCACCACGGGGAACGTCGGCCTCAAAACCCAATACACGTACGCCGATTTCACTCTCAACGGAAGCCAGGGCTTTCTGAGTTCGCCTGCGACCATGTTCTACATGAACGCCAGCCCGACCAAAGGCAGCCACTTCTATAGCAGGATGGTCCTGGCGTTCAGCCCGTCTTCGCCAGACTATGGAATCTTCTGGAACCAGAAGGCCTTCCGCATGGACTGGCGCGACGGTCTGGGTCGCGAGTTCCTGTCGGCCGACTTTCTCAACAAGCGACTAGGTGTGGGCCCGGGCACCACCGCCCCGGCTGCAACCTTGGACGTTGCAGGGACTGCCGGGAACGCCGACCACCCTGCTATGGACACGCTGATTGGAGACCCCGGCTGCGGTCCAGGTTTTTCCGGACTGGAGTTCGGGTACTTTCTCGGGAACTGCCAATACTCGCTGATGGGGGACTCGAACAGCAACACATATGTCAACGGGAGCGCTGTTAACTTGACGAACGGAAGCCTCCCCGTGGCCACGTTTTTCCCCGAGATCAACGGTTTCGACGGCTCCGGCTTGGGCACCTACTCTGTGTTTGGCTCCGAGAACTACGGCCCCGGCAAAAATAGCTCGATCGCCGTCGCATACAAGTACGCCGAATACCCGAACTCCTACAAGGAAATTGACGTTACCGATTCCAGTTGCGGGGAGAATTTTGTCGGATTTAGCTTTTTCAATTCGCCCCAGAACAACAACGTCGAATACTGCTTCCAATCCGCACTTCTCGCCGACACCTCAAACGGAGAGACAATTCTGAATGGCAACCTTCCCGGGCCTTATGGGCCGGCACTGTCGTTCAGAATGGGCAATACGGAAGTAATGAACCTGGGTAATTACGTCACGCTTGGCGGAGCGGGGCCCACGGTCAATGTCTTTGGCACGCTGACCAAGCAAGGCGGCTCGTTCAAGATTGATCATCCGCTCGACCCCGCCAACAAGTATCTCTATCACTCGTTCGTCGAATCGCCGGACATGATGAACATCTACAACGGCAACGTGACCACGGACTCTACCGGTCTGGCCACGGTCACCATGCCGGATTGGTTCGAGGCCCTCAACCGGGACTTCCGCTATCAGCTCACCGTGATCGGTCAGTTCGCGCAGGCAATTGTGGGTCGCAAGATGAGCGATAGCAAGTTCACGATCAAGACCGATAAACCAAACGTGGAGGTTTCCTGGCAGGTCACGGGTGTTCGTCAGGACGCGTGGGCCAACGCGCACCGCATTCCAACGGAAGAGACGAAAGACGCCGTCGAGCGCGGCCACTATCTGCACCCTGAACTGTTCGGCCAACCCGAAGAGGCCAGCATTCAGTGGGCGCACGAGCCGGACATGATGCGGCGGACGAAAGAAGGCCGCTCCAGACCGGCCACCCCGCGCCGCGTCCCGCTGCGCCGCAACCTGCCGCAAGGCCCGCATCCGCAGCCTGTGGCGGAGGTAAAACCGTAGCGCATGAATCCAGTCCGATCGGCCGGGTGCCCCACCCTTGTCGCATTTTTGCGACAGGGTGGGGAAGTTGACGTTGCTCTGCAGGTGGCGGAGGTAAAAACCTTGAGCTGGAGAAGTTCCATCGCCGCGTGTGAAACGATCCACGCTATTTCTGCACCATCCCATGAACGGTTTTGCCAAGGAGACACATTCGATGAAAAGCAGAAAGCCCCACGCTCTCCATCTTTTTCGCGGCATCTCGACGATGCTGATTTGTGCAGCCCTCACTCTCAGCCTTGCCGCTAGGTCCCAAGCCCAGGAAAAAGTCATCCATTACTTCACCGGCCCGGACGGAGCCGGGCCCTTCGGCGACCTCATCCTTGATGCTTCCGGAAACCTCTACGGCGTGACCTCTCAGGGCGGCCACATGGACAACGGGGACTGCATCCTGGGCTGCGGTACTGTGTTTCGGCTGTCCCGAGGGAGCGGCGGCTGGAAAATCACCACCCTGCATCAGTTCACGGGAGGCAAGAACGGCTCGAGCCCTTCTGGCGAGCTGGTCGCCGACGGGGACGGAAACCTTTATGGCGCAGCCAGTGACGATGTGGATTCGTCGGGTTTCGTCTACCGGCTGTCTCCCACTTCTTCCGGATGGAAGTACACCGTGCTGTACGCTTTTCCTGCTGGCGGCGGTCCCAGCGGCAAGCTTGCCCTCGACCCCGTGGGCAACCTCTATGGCGTTTCCCGCGCGGGCAATCTGGTATTCGAGCTTTCCTCGACTGGAGGCACGTGGAAGGAGACTGTGCTCTATACCTTCACGGGTGGAGCTGATGGCAGTTCTCCCATCGGCGGCTTGACGTTGGACAGTTCTGGAAACCTGTACGGCGTGACGCTTGAGGGCGGCAATACCAATTCTGTATGCACTTTCGTCCTGTCCGGTTGCGGAGTCGTGTTTGAGCTGTCGCCCAATTCTTCCGGTGGCTGGACTGAGACCGTCCTGCACACCTTCAGCGGAGGTACCGACGGCGACGAGCCTGCCGGCCCCGTGACGGTTGACTCGTTGGGAAATGTGTATGGCACGACTCTTCAGGGAGGCAGTTCCAGTGGCTGCGCCACGCAAGTCGCTGCAGGCTGTGGCGTCGTCTTCGAACTTTCGTCAACCGGCGGCAAATGGAAGGAGACGGTGCTCCATATTTTCCAACCTGCAACGGATGGCACGGACGGCGGATATAAAGGCGGTTTCCCGCAGAACCACCTCACCCTGGACTCGGATGGAAATCTTTACACCGCCACCGCCGCGGGCGGCCGCGTCGGCGTCTATCAGGGAGTTGCGCTGAAGCTTTCCCACATCTCAACCGGCTGGGCCGAGACCGTGCTCGATGCGTTCTACGGCAAGACGGATGGTGGGAGCCCGGCTTCCAGTCTCACCCTGGATGGTTCCGGAAACGTCTTCGGCACAACACTTATTGGAGGCAATAGGACCTGCGGCATGGGTTGCGGCGTTGTGTATGAAATCGTTCTGGCCAAGTGAAGCGTTCGAAGTGAATCGTTCGTCAAAGGGCGCGGCGCTATGCTGCGCCTTAGTTTTTGTTCCTAAAGAGAGCATTCTTGCCGGTTGCCCCACCCTTGACGCGTTCTTTGGGGACTGGCCCAGCCTTTGAACTCCCCGACACCATAATCACGGTGGGTGCCTGTGATCTTTCAACACGTTGTTCCCGCTGGCGCGGAAATGCATCCAACCATTACAATTACCGATTCCGCTCGAATCTGAATCCAAGCTGGAGTGAGAATGAGTTTGCGACGTGCGCTGAACTTGGCGGGCCTGTTGTGCCTGGCCGTGGTGGGCATTTCCTGTGGACAGGTCTATCGTCCGGTGGTGATCCCCTGTGTGGGCGCCAACCCGGTCCCCGGATGCGTCAACACCAATCCCCCCACACCCGGAAATTTCCACACCGTCTTCTCTCTCACCGCCAACCAGTTTTACGATTCCGCCAACCACGTGTGGAACTCAGGCCAGGGCACGGCTATGCAGTATGACGTCTCGGGCGACTCGACCATCGGCGTGACCGCCAACAATCCCGCGATTGTCTCCTCCAACCCAACTCATGCCGTCATCAACCCCACACTCTCGCGCATTTTCGTCGCCAACGCCGGCAGCGTGATAACAGGCGCCGGCGACACCATCGGATCGTTTATTCCGGAGAACTCTTTTTCGACCGCCATCTCACCGCTGGCCATCTACAGCCTGCCCACCGCGCCCCCCGGCGCTTCCGGGACGTTCCCTTATCTGCCCGACTTGGTCGCAGTCACGCAAGGGTCATTGGTGTTTGCCGCCAACTATGGCGTGGACGCGGGTGCCGTCAACACGGAATCCATCTCGGTGGTGAACACGTCGCAGAACGCCGTTACCAACACCATCTACCTGGGCGCGGACCTGCATCCGGTCTCGCTTGCCGAGCCTCCGAACGCAAACAAGCTCTATGCGGGAACGCAGAGCGCGAGCAACGTTTCCGCTTCCAACACCGTGCTCAGCTTCAACACAGTGGACATGTCCCAGAACACCATCGCTCTTGATCCGGCGCTGGGCGTGCCGTTCCCCGGCAGCGCGCCGGTGTGGATGGCCGCTCGCGGAGACAGCCAGAAAATCTATATCGTCACGCAGGGCAATGGGGCGAATGCGGGTGAGTTGTTCACCCTCGATGTCGCGACCGACACCGTCACTGCGGCGAATCCAGTCGGCAATGGCTCGAACTATGTGATGTTCGATCCCAAACTCGACAGAATCTACGTCACCAACCCGCAGACCTCGACGCTGTATGTTTTCGCCGCTTCGTACCTCGTCAACAACGTGCCCGTGGATCAACCGCTGCAACTCGCCGCCATCACCATCCCCAGCGGTGTGGGCTGTGCGGGATGTTTTGCTCCCGCACCAGTGTTTGTGACTGCGCTGCCCGATGGCAGTCGCGCTTATGTCGCCAGTTATCAACTAGGCGCAGGTTGTTTGGAATCCGATCCCGCAAATACTTCGGCATGCCTGGTCTATCCGCAGGTCACGGTGATTGATGAAGCGTCGAACACCATCAAGACGACGGTGTCGCCGCTGCCGGCCGCGCAGAATAACTCCGTCACGGAAGTTGGGTCCTGCATTGCCAGCGCGCCTTACAATCCGGGAGTGGTGACGCTGTCCGGCGCCAGCGCGCCTTCGGTGCAGTCGGTGCGTTTCCGCGTTTCCGCCGCCGCCGCCGCCGACAGCAGCCGCGTCTACGTCAGCGTGTGCGACGCGCAAATGGTTGCCACCATCTTCACCGCCGACAACAACGTGAATGGCGGCAACTATCCGCCCGACTCTCTGGTTGCCAATCTTCCGACGCCCACCGCCGCCTGCTCCTCCAACTGCACCACGCCTCCGCGGCAGACGCCGTTGTTTCTGCTGACCGGACAATAGACCGGACAACAGAGAAAAGCTTTCCACGGGAACTGCCTCAAGGCGAGGCTCATGTGGGGACAGGCGCCCCCGGCTGTCCGGCCGGGCGAAGCCCGGCAATTTGGATCGCCACCGCAGATTTCCGCTTGCGCCCGCTGCGGGAGATGGCCGCTACGCCCTCAGAATTGCCCCAGGATCGCCGAGCACGACCCGGGACGAGGTTTGGGTCGGCTGAGGCTTCCGAGCCTCGCCACGGGCCACAGAACGCTGGCAAATGCCATATCTAACTAGCCTGTTTTCAACAACTTACGCCGGTAGTTTTCCACAGGAAGTAAAGCCTTAAAAATCAGTGATTTCCGGGCCGCGTTCCAAAATGGGAATGGCCTGAGGTAAGGATTGGGAGAGGCGCCCCCTTACGAACTGCATCCTTGCGACGTGATTCGCGCGCTAGCGATTGGCGAGGCAGGCGATTTCTCGCAGGCCGAGCAAACGCACGAGGGAATCCCGAGCAGGATCCATCGGCGACCGCGCGGGGGTGGAGTCTGGCTAGCGGAAGGCCCAGAGGTCGCTGGTGGTTCCGTCGGTGCTGTTGGTTACATAGAGTGTTCCGTCCACGAGTGCGGATGGGACGGGAAGCGCGCCGTTGCTGCAAGGGCCTGGAAACGCGTAGATCCACAAAAACGAGCCGTTGATGGCGTCCAGAGCGATCACGTTGTTGAAGCCACCCGAGCTGCAATCACCCACCTGATGACCGAAGTAGACAACGCCGTCGGCGACGACTGGGTCGGACGCGGCCGAACTCAAGAGTTGTCCCCACGCGATGGAGCCGTCCGACGTATTCAGCGCTCCGAAAAACGGAAAGCCCGCCTCGTCCTGCCAACCGAGGTAGAGCAACCCCTTGCTGAGCGCGAATTTTGAAGGGTTTTGGCTGTCGGCCAATGACCACAACGTGTTGTTGTCGGTGGTCGTATCGAGCGCGCTGGGTTCTTCGAAGGAAGGGCCAACCAGAGGACCGTAGTACAAAGCGGTCCCGCCGGAAGCAGGGGCACCTAGTCCACCGGTAAACCCACACTGCAAAGTCGTGTCATACCAAGCGAGAGCACCCGTCGCTGCGTTGTAACCGGAGGGACAAAATTGTGAACCATTTATGCCTAGGTAGCCGTCGCGGGTGTACAAGACCCCGTTGTTGTATGCGATTGGTTGCGACACATAGTCTGTACCAACCCAGTTCACTGCACCGGTGAACTGATTCAGCGATACCAAGTTACCGCTGTTGATACCGTCTATGCTTTTGTTTACGGTCGCGACGAAAAGAGAATTCCCGACGGAGATCGGCCAGCCAAAAAAGCCCAAGAAATCGAGTCCGCTGCGGATCCACGCCTCGGAGTGCGTAACAGTGTTGACTGCCACCACCGCGCCAAGACTGACCACGGAAACCAGATGCCCGACTCCGGGACTGGCGGTGGGCGAGCCGCCAAAGACTTCGCTAGCGTACGGGATGCCCCAAGCAGGCGGGCAATTCTCGGAGTCAGGACCAAGTCTATCGAATCCCCAAAGCAGGCTGCCGGTCGCTGGATCGAGCGCCTGCAGGCCCGCGTAGTTGCTATTGAAATAAATAACGCCGCCCGATTTGATCGCCGTCGTACCCAGACACGGCCCCGGCCGGCCCACCGTGTTCCACGCCGGCATGAGGGTTACTACGGTGGTGGTGTTCAGCTTCCATTCGTAAGGATTATTGGCCGTATTGCCGGGATCGAAGCGTTGCTGCGGCCAGTCGGTCTCGATCAGGAACGGGGGAGAGATGGAGATGCCGCTGCCGTCGGTCACAGTGAAGATGTGAGTGCCCTCGGGGGCGCGGCCCGGGATGTTGACGCTTGTCTTGAACACACCGTGACCGTTGGTGCGGGCCTGACCGATGGGCACTTGGTCGAACTGGATGACCACGCTGCTGTACGGGCTGAAGCCCTTGCCGCAGACGAGAACCGTGCCGGTGGGTGGGGCAAACCTCCGGTTAAAGGTGATGGTGGGTGCGGTTTGTCCCCGGAGACTCACAGGGACTGCGGTTGCGATGAGTAGCAGAGCAAGAACCGTGATTCGGCTGCGCATGTTTTTCTCCTCAAACGGAAGTCGTCTAGCGGAAGGCCCAGAGGTCGCTGGTGGTGCCGTCGGTGCTGTTGGTGACGAAAAGCGTTCCGTCCACGACCGCGGACGGAACCGGCGGAACGTTATTGCTGCAAGAGCCGGAGAACGTGTAGGTCCAAAGAAGATTCCCGTTAGTGGCGTCGAACGCCTCAATGGAGTTCGAAGCCATTTTCTTACTGCAGTCCGTCCCGGACTGAATACCGACGTAGACGACGCCGTTCGCCACAATTGGGCTGGAAGCTATGGTGAGTGGAACCGAGAAGGCAACCGAGCCGTCCGCGGTGTTCGCCGCGCCAAAGTAAGCCTGCTCGACACCGACGTCCACAGTCAGCCAGGTGAAGTAAAGCCGCCCCTTGCTCAAGGCCAAGTCTGTTAACTGGCCGCCAAAATTCCACAGGTCATTGTTATCTGTGGTTGTGTCAAGTGCGGAGGGAGAAAGAGGAAGAACGTAGGTGCTGCTGAGGGGGCTGGAGCCGAAGTACGCGACCGTTCCCGAAGCGACGGGAGCGAAGCCAACGCCTTTGTCAGTGTCGTCATACCAGGTTAGTGCGCCGGTATTAGCGCTACGTCCGACTGGACACGAATAAGAACTGGAGCAAGCACTGTCTTTCGCGAGTGTGTACAGCACGCCGCCGTTGTATGCAATTAGTCGGTTGAACGAATAGCTGGCCAAGTTCCAGTTCGTCACACCGGTGACTTGGTTCACCGACGTCAGATCGTCTTTCGAATCGACAAGGAACAAGGAACCGCCGACCGAAATCGGCCACGTACCATACGGAAAGCTCACAAACCCTGAATCAGACCAAACTTTCTTGTGGGTGACGGTGCTGACGGCCCACACTTCCCCCTTCGCGTTGCCGAGGGAAACCAGATGTCCTGCGCCGGGTGACGCGGTGGGTGACGTTCCGCAATTTGCTTTGGTGCCTCCAGAGGTGTCCAGCCCCCAGAGCAGTTTCCCTGTCGCTGGATCCAGCGCCTGCAGGCCTGCGTTGCCGTTAACGAAATAAACGACATCACCGTACTTGATGGCCGTCGATTGCAAACATGGGCCAGGCCGGCCCATCGTGTTCCACGCGGGATTGATCGAGCCCACGGTGGTAGTGTCCAGCTTCCATTCATAGGGATTGTAGGCCGAGTTGCCGGGCTCGAAGCGTTTCTGCGGCCAGTCGGTCTCGATCAGGAATGGGATCTGGACATTGATTCCGAAAGAGTCAGATACGCCGAAGACGTGACTGCCTTCGGTGACGCGGCCGGGGATTTTAACGACGGCCTTGGTAAAAGTGCCGTTGGCGTCGGTGTGGGCCTGGCCGACGGGAGACTGGTCAAACTGGATGAGGATGCTGCTCCCAGCACTGAACCCCTTGCCGCTGACCAAAACCTTGGCCGTGGGTGGAGCGAACTTTTTGTTGAAAGTGACGGTGGGCGCAACTTGCCCGCAGAGGTATACGGGGGCAGCGATTCCCGCGGACATAACAACCAGCACAAGGCAGATGGCGCAACGGGCACGTGCGGAAAACATATCGGTCCCCAAAGGAAAAGATTGAACTCCGGCAAAGCGGGGCGAGTGTGATCCAGATCCGGGCGCAGGTCAAAGGTACAGATCGTAAAGCGTTGGTTAACCGCCAAGGTGTTGATTCACGAGCCACTTAGTAAGTGTGGTTAACGAGAATCAAATCATTAGGAAGGGCTTGGTCGAAGGTGGTAAGATTCCCGCGACGGAAGGATGATTCCGGGCAAGTTGCTGTGAGGCCTCGTGAACGACGCCATCCGAAACACGCTGACCTACCGCTTTGGAGTGTTCGAAGCACGGTGTGCTTCGAGACAGCTCTTTCGGCAAGGGACCCGGGTCCGGCTGCAGGACCAGCCGTTCCAGTTGTTGCTGTTGCTGCTGGAGCGTCCCGGAGAAATGCTGAGCCGAGAAGAGCTTCGCCAGAGGCTTTGGGCCGCGGGCACGTTCGTTGATTTCGATAACAGTCTGAAAGTAGCAGTTAAGAAGCTGCGCGACGCGATCGGAGACGATGCGGACAATCCGCGTTTTGTCGAAACGGTCCCACGCATGGGGTACCGGTTCATTGCGCCGCTGGTGATCCAAGACGGGTTGGATCCTGTGGCCAACGAAGCCGAAGCAACCGGGGCGTTGCGGCGAGTGGTGGAGGAACCAACGCCGTCAGCGCCCCGGCGCAGAGCGCATTGGAAGGTGGCGGCCGGGTTGGCAATTGTTGCCGCAGCTGCTTTCGGACTCTGGCAGCACTCGCGAGACGCGCGAGCCAAAGCGGTACTGGCACCTTCTCCGGCAGTCACTCCGCGGAGGTCCATCGCGGTGCTTGGTTTCCGCAACACCACCGGCCGTTCGGATGGGGAATGGCTGTCCACTTCGATTGCGGAGATGCTGAGCACGGAACTGGCGGCCGGCAACCATCTGCGTTTGATCTCGGGCGAGCAAGTGGCCAGCCTGAAGCGCACCGCCGAGTGGTCGCAAGCGGACAGTCTGGCACAGGAAACAACGCGGAGGCTGGGAACCGCGCTGGGATCCAGTCTGCTGGTGACCGGTTCTTATGTGCTGGTGGGACCGGGGCCGGGTTCGCAGTTGCGATTGGATGCGCGGATTCAGGACGCCGAAAGTGGACGGATTCTGGCGGAAGTCGCGGAGTCTGGCCTGCAGAGGGAATTGTTCCCATTGGTGCAGAGCGCGGGCAACCGGCTGCGCCAGGAATTGTCGGTCCCCAACGCCAGCGTCGAACAGTTGGCGGGAGTGCGGGCGTCGGTGTCGGGAAATCTCGATGCGCAGCGCTTCTACTCGGTCGGGCTGGAAAAATTGCGAGGGTATGACGCCTTGACGGCGCGCGATCTGTTGCAACAGGCAGTGAAATTGGACCCGAAGTTTCCCATGGCCCATTGGGCCCTGGCCAACGCCTGGAACGCGCTCGGGTATGACAAGAACGCGGAAGTGGAAGCGGGCAAAGGGTTTGCAAATTCGAATCAGCTGCCGGCACCGGAGAAACTGCTGATTGAGGGTTTCTACCGCGAGACGCAGTCGCGATGGAAGGATGCGGCCTCGGCCTATCGCAGCCTGACGGCGCTGTTCCCGGACAGCGTGGACTACGGACTGCGGCTGTTTCGGGCGCAGCGGCTTAGTGGCGACCAAATGGCGGCGCAAGAAACAATCAACCGCTTAAGGCGGCTTCCGCAGCCGGAGTCTGACGATCCCAGAATTGATCTCAATGAGGCCCGGATCGCCGCCGGCACGGACCGGAGCAAGGCCGTCATTCTGGCGCAGACTGCGGTGCGCAAATCACAGGTCCTTGGTTTGAAACTGGAATATGCGCACGCGAGAGAAGAAGAGTGCGTGGACCTCGGTTGGGCGGGCCGTCCGCAGGAGGCCCTGAGTGCGTGCAATGAAGCGAAGGCGATATTTCTGGCGGCCGGTGACCGGCACGAGGCGGCGCTGACGGCGTGGCAGATCGCCGACCGGGCGCAGGACCAGGCGCAATATCCCGAGGCCCTCGCCTCTTACCAGGAGGCGCTGGCGGACCTTCAAGAATCGGGCAGCCGGGCGAACATTTCCGCGGTGTTAAACAATTCAGCATTGGTGTACGAAGCGCTGGGAGACCTCGCGCGCGCCAGAAAAATGTATGAGAAAGCCGCGCAGCTGGACCGCGAGACCGGGGAACTTTCGAATCTCACGGTGGTGATGGGAAATGTGGCGAGCATTCGCGCGCGAACCGGAGACCTGGACGGCGCGTTGAAAGTTGCCAAGGACGCTCTGGGGACTGCCCGTTCCACCAGTACCGAGGGCTTTGTGGTGGGATGCCTGAACACGCTGGCGGCATTACAACAGATGGCGGGCAACCTCAAAGACGCGCGACAACTTGCCGAAGAATCGGTGCGTCTGGAACGCAGGATTGGCGAGGTCGTGGACATGACCGCGGCGCTGTCAGTCATGGGCAACATTCTCCAGGCCGAAGGCGACGTCGCCGGGGCGCGCCGAAACTACGATGAGTCCCTGGCGCTAAGCCAGCACTCGAAGGATGCCAATGGCGTGGCGGGATTGCAGCTGCTGCTTGCCGGTCTAGACATGGATGAGGGGCAGGCGGCGCAAGCGGAACCTCTGGTTCGCGGAGCGCTTCAGGAGTTCGCCAACGAGAAAGCGGCGAGCCGGATGATGCGGGCGCAACTGGAGCTGGCGCGGAATTTGTTGATGCAGTCGAAAACATCCGCAGCGGAAAAAGTTGCCCAGGACGCCAGAGTTTCCGCGCAGAAGGTGCACGAGTTCGAACCGACTCTTGATTTGGCGGTGCTGCAGGCGGAGATTGGCGCTGTGAGCTCGCAGGCGGGCTGGGGGAACCATGCCTCGCCCGACCTCGGGAAGCTCCAGACGCGTATCGCCGACGCCCGGCGCAAGCACTATTTTGAGGCGGCCGCGAGAGCGCAGCTTGTGCTGGGGAAGATACGGATGCGAACCAACCCCGTGTCCGCGCAGTCAATGTTCCGTGAGCTCGCCGGGTCCTGCCGTGCCCGCGGGTATTCGGCGGTTGCCGACAAAGCCTCCGCGCAGTCCGCGAACTGAGGGGGGTACGAAACTATTGCGCGGTGAGGATTTCACGCGCCGCGTAGTGAGATTCCACGTACTGGTCGAGGATCTGAATGAACTCGGGGACGATCTTGTCGCCTTTGAGGGTGACGAACAAGCGTCCATCCACGTAGACGGGGGCTTTGGGCTCTTCAAACGTGCCGGGCAGGGAGATGCCGATGTTGGCGTGCTTGGATTCGCCGGGGCCGTTGACGACGCAGCCCATGACGGCGAGCTTCATTTCCTCGACGCCGGTGTAGCGCTGCTTCCAGTGCGGCATCTGGTCGCGCAAGTAGGTCTGGATTTGTTCGGCCATTTCCTGGAAGAAAGTGCTGGTGGTGCGTCCGCAACCGGGGCAGGCGGTGACCTGCGGCATGAAGCTGCGAATGCCGACGGACTGCAAGATTTGTTGGGCGACGCGGACCTCTTCGCTGCGGTCGCCGCCGGGCGCGGGCGTGAGCGAAACGCGAATGGTGTCGCCGATGCCTTCCTGCAAGACGACGCCGAGAGCGGCGCTGGAGGCGACGACACCTTTTGCGCCCATGCCGGCTTCGGTGAGTCCGAGATGCAGGGGATAGTTGCAGCGCGCGGCGAGCGAGCGGTAGACATCAATCAAATCCTGCACGCCGCTGACTTTGGCGCTGAGAATGATCTGGTCGGGACGAAGGCCAAATTTTTCCGCGAGCGCGGCGGAGTTGAGCGCGCTGACGACCATCGCTTCCATGGTCACCTCGCGCGCATCTTTGGGATCGGCGGCGCGGGAATTTTCATCCATCATTTTGGTGAGCAACGCTTGATCAAGCGATCCCCAGTTCACGCCGATGCGGACTGGCTTCTCATTCTTGACCGCGACTTCGATCATGGTGCGGAAGTTGGAATCGCCCGAGCGTCCGATGCTGGAGTTGCCGGGATTGATGCGGTATTTGGCGAGATCGCGGGCGCACTCGGGGTATTTGGTGAGCAGGATGTGTCCGTTGTAGTGGAAGTCGCCGATGATGGGCACGCGGATGCCGATTTTGTCGAGCTGCTCGACGATATGGGGCACGGCGGCGGCGGCGGCTTCGTTATTGACGGTGACGCGGACCAGTTCGGAGCCGGCGCGGGCGAGGGCCGCGACCTGTTGCACGGTCGAGGCGACGTCGGCGGTGTCGGTGTTGGTCATGGACTGCACCACGATGGGTGCGTCGGAGCCGACACGGACGCCTCCGACAACGGCGGTCACGGTTTTTCTGCGATGAATGGTGGCCATGGGAAACTCTATTTTACCACGTGAAAACGGAGTCCTGGCGGCCTGGTGAACGGATGGTGGTTGGGCAACCGAGGCACGTTCTGCAAAACTAACAAGTGCATCTCGCGCGATTTTCGTTGCAGAGCCATCGTATGATCATCTCCGCGTTTCAGAAGGAAGGCCGATTTCTTGCCGGGAGCGGGGCCGTGAAACGGGCGGCCCGGTTCCGTCACTATGTTTCAGCAGTGGAGGTTTTCAAGCATGCATCACCCAGGGAAGGCAGTAGCAAGCGGCAAAAAATCGGTTGCGGCAGGCGGAAATCCGGCGGCGCCGAAATGGCCCAGCTTCAAGGGGCACTCACAGTTTGTGGGCACCAGTCCGAGCGGACGGGCGACTGTGTACGTTGATCCCACGCTGGGGCAGGCAGCATTGCAGAACGCGCAGGATTTGGTGAACGACGCTGATCGCGTGGTGGCAGCGAACGACGCGATTTTTGGCACGACCGGAGGTCCGGTCAGCGTGATTGTATTCGCGCTGGGCAGCCTGACCGACGGTACCGGCGGGGCAGACCACATGAGTTGCGATTACGTCACGGGCGCGGCGATCGAGTGTTGCGTTTCGTTTGGCAACTCGGCGCGGGTGTCGGCGTTATTTGAGGCGGAGTTGAGCGAGTGTTCGATGGGTGGGAATTTGTGCGGCGTCAGCACGGGAGAGGCGTTATCGCGTTGGTGCGCTGCGGCGACCAGCAATAATGCGCTGGCCGATTTTGCGACGGCCCCGCAATGGGCGAGCGATGGGATGCCAAATTATGTAGACCGGACCGACCCCACCGATCGAAGCGCGGACAGCACCGGATGCGGGATGGCTTTCATCTCGTGGCTGATGAGCCAGAGGTACGCGCTCAACCAGATTGCGCCGGCGATGGTCGCGCTGGGTGACGCTGGGACGCTGGCGCAGGTGTATGCCGGACTCAGTTCGGACGCAGCGTCGAATGCTTGGCCGAATTTCAAAAGCGCGGTGCAGGGTCTGAAGGGCGGGGTGACCAGTGACGACCCGTTTGGCGGAGCGGCGCAGGTTTCGGCGATTGCAGGCAACAAACCGTCTCCTGTCGTGGCGGCGGTGCGTGCAACTAAGGTGACGGGTGCAGCGGCGGCGTGCGCACCGCGGTCGCATCGGTTGCAGCTTCCGTCGAAGAAATAGCGCCTGGGGCTCGTTACTAGTGACGATTGCTCGTTACTCGTAAGTGCGGCGCGGGGGGAATCCTGGCAGGGGAGCAGTCGCCAACAAGAAGCTGCCGGGCTGCGCCCGGCGGACAGCCGGGGGCGGCTGTCCCCACGTGGGCATTGGCGGTGCGCCGGTTTTTGACTTCTCCGGCGCTGCGCCCTACCATACGGCAACGCAATTTCTACGCCCGTCATGATCAATCAGACCGTTTCTCACTACCGCATCCTGGAAAAAATCGGCGGGGGCGGCATGGGCGTGGTCTATGAGGCCGAAGACCTGAGTCTGGGCCGGCACGTGGCGCTCAAGTTCCTTCCCGAAGAAATGGCGAAAGATCCGCTGGCGCTGGAGCGGTTCCGGCGCGAGGCGCGGTCGGCGTCGGCGCTGAACCATCCAAACATCTGCACCATCCATGAAATTGCTGAGTTTGAAGGCAAGCACTTCATCGTGATGGAGTTGCTGTCGGGCGAGACCTTGAAGCACCGGCTCGGGGCAGGGGCCATTCCGCTGGAACAACTGTTGGACCTGGCGGTGCAAATTACGGATGCGCTGGATGCGGCGCACAGTGAAGGTATCGTTCACCGCGACATCAAGCCGGCGAATTTGTTTGTGACCAAGCGCGGGCAGGCGAAGGTACTTGATTTTGGGCTGGCGAAGCTGAGCGGAGCGCCCGAGGCGGGCTTCATCGGGTCTGATGGCGCGACCGTGGACGGAAATCTGACCAGCCCGGGCAGCACGGTGGGCACGGTCGCCTATATGTCGCCGGAGCAGGCGCGGGGCGAGGAGTTGGACCGGCGCAGCGATTTGTTTTCGTTTGGCGCGGTGATCTATGAGATGGCGACCGGACGGATGGCCTTCGATGCCAACACTTCGGCATTGATGTTCGACGCCATTCTGCACAAAGACCCTACGGCGCCGGTGCGATTGAATCCAAATCTTCCGGTGGAGTTGGAGCGGATCATCGCCAAGTCGTTGGAGAAGGATGCTTCGCTGCGCTACCAGAATGCGGCGGACTTGCTGAGCGATTTGAAACGGCTGCGGCGGGATTCGAGTTCAGCGAAAGTGAGTGTGACGGCATCGGGGCCGGTGCCGGCTGCGGGCAAAACGTTTTCGTGGAAGTGGGCCGCGGGTGCGGCGATTGCACTGGTGCTCGCCGGGGCGGGATGGTGGGGATGGAAGGCTCACAGCGGCAGCGCCGACGAGGTTTCTTCGGTTGCGGTGCTGCCTTTCACCAACCAGAGCGGCAGTCCGGACACGGAGTACCTGAGCGATGGCATCACCGAGAGCCTGATCAACGATCTGTCGAAGTTGCCCAAGCTGGCGGTGATGTCGCGGTCGTCGGTGTTCCGCTACAAAGGGCGCGATGCTGACCCGCAAACCGTGGCCAAAGATTTGAATGTGCAGGCGGTGATCACCGGGCGGGTGTTGCAGCGCGGCGACCAGTTGCTGGTCAGCGCGGAGCTGATTGACGCGCGCACGAATCGCAACCTGTGGGGCGAGCAGTACGACCGCAAGTTGTCGGACCTGATTGGAGTGCAGCAGGACATCAGCGGCGCGATTGCGTCCAGGTTGCGGGAACGTTTGTCGGGCGACGCGGCCAAGCCCGCAATGAAGGGCGGGACGCGCGATCCCGAGGCTTACCAGCTCTACCTCAAGGGCGAGTATTACTTTGAAAAGCGCACACCGGATTCGCTGGCGAAGGCGAAGGAGTGCTTTAACCAGGCGATCGAGAAGGATCCAGGCTATGCGCTGGCCTGGTCTGGGCTGGCGGCGGACGAATACGTGCTGCCCGGCTACGCTCCGGTGTCGAACGTGGAGGCCATGGCGAAAGCGCGGGCCGCGGCGGAGAAGGCCATTGCGCTTGACCCTACGCTGGCCGAGCCGCATGGAGTGCTGGCGGGCGTGCGCGGAACTCAGTATGAGTGGGCCGCCGCCGAGCAGGAGTACAAGCGCGCGCTGGAGTTGAACCCGAACCACGCCAACATCCACAACTGGTATGCGCTATTTCTGTCGCAGCAAGGGCGGCACAGCGAGGCCATCGCAGAGGAGAAACGCGCGCTCGAGCTCGAACCGCTGACGCTTAAATACAACGACAATCTCGCTCTCGTGTATCAGACCGCCGGTAAAGATGACGAGGCACTGGCGCAGTTCCGCAAGACGGTGGAGATCGACCCCAACTACGCCTCCGCCTACTCGAATATTATGCAGACCAATCTCACCCTGCATCAGTACGACCAGTGGCTAGCGAACTGGAAAAGAGCGGCAACGCTGACCGGTGATAAAGATGGGCTGGCGACCGAAGAGGAAGCGGCCCGGGTATATGCCAAGTCGGGGTATGCGGCGGCGGTGAGGCGGATTCTCGAGATGCAATTGGAGTTGGCGAAGCGGCGCTATGTGGATCCCGCGAACATCGCGTATGTGTATGCGGTCCTGGGCGAAAAGGACCAGGCTTTTGCCTGGCTGGACAAGGCATACGCCGAAAAGTCGTATGGGGTTCAGTTCATCAAAGTGGGAAGGGATGCGGACAACCTGCGTTCGGACCCGCGCTATGCGGCGCTGCTGAAAAAGATGGGGCTGGCGCAGTAGGGGGACCAAAAGAGAGTGGGAAAGCGCGCTCATCTTCATCCGAACAATTCGCTGTGTGATCCCATACGGACCAACTGTAGGGCATCGGTACCGGGTGTGCGGTAGATCAAGAGCAAGTCGGGTTTGAGATGGCACTCGCGATGGTCGCGCCACTCGCCGCCGAGCGCATGGTCGCGATTCTTCTCTGGAAGAGTCTTATCTTCAGCTAGCAGGGAGACTGCACCAGAAACTAGGGAATCCAGGTCGCGTCGGTAAGGACCCTTTTTTTCGCGCTTGAAGTCACGGCGGAATGCTGTGGTGCGCTCAATCCTTCTCATTCAGATCGTCCATCAAGCCAGCAACACTATCAAATGAGGCCAGATGTCCGGCCCGGGCCTCGCGCATCGCGGCCACCGTGGTGGCGTTGGGGACTTTCACCTCGAAAGGCAGGGCCTTCTCTGCGGCGACTCTTGTCAGAAGCACTCTGACGGCATCCGAGACGGACAAGCCCATGGCGGAGAGTGCCCGTGTGGCCTGTGCTTTCACGCGGCGATTGATTCGGATGTGGACCATTTCGGTGGCGGGCATATGAACTCCTGAGATACATTGTATCTCATCGCGAAATCGAGGGAAAGGGTAAAACTGAGGAAATGCAGGGGCCATGAATTCCTGTGGTGAGCAACGTGCCGGCTATACCGAAAAAGCAGGTTCCTCCATTCGCCATTTGACTGCTCCGCAGTCAAATGAACTCGGTCGGAAATATTTGTCTTAAACGTTACCGGGGGTTGAGGCTTACGGCAGCCGCTCCGCCAGGCCGGGGATGGTTTTGACGATGTCGTTGAACAGGACCACCGCCGCGAACAGGATCAGGAAGACGAAGGCGGCCTGATAGACGCGTTCTTTGATGCGCAGGTTAATGTCGCGGCGCATCAGACTCTCGATCAGCAGGAACAAGATGACTCCGCCGTCGAGAATGGGAATGGGCAGCAGGTTGAAGATGCCGAGGTTGAGGCTGATGCCGCTGGAAAGTTCCATCAGCGGGGTCCAGCCTTTTTGCTGGGCGGCGTACCCGGCTTCCTGCGCGATGCCGATGGGGCCGGAAACTGCTTTCAGCGAGACGCGGCGCTGGGCAATGCGTTTGGCGAGTTCAACCAGCAGCAGGGAATTCTTGCGGTTTTGTTCCAGCGAGAGCGCGAATGCCTCAGAGAAGGGAAGCCGGCTCACCTGGGTTTCGCCTTTATTCAAGAAGCCCAGGCGCCAGCGCCGCTCTTTGGGATCTTCGGTCGCGGCAAGGACGGGCTGCACGTGGAACGGCAGAGTCTGGCCGGAGCGCTCGACGGTCAAGTCCACCGGCTGGTCTTTGGATTCCTGCAGGCTCTCGATCATGGTCTCGATTGAGTAAACCGGCTGGCCGTTGAGCGCGACGATCTTGTCGTCTGCGTGGAGTCCGGCTTTTTGAGCGGGAGAGCCGCGCTCCATGGAGCCAATCACGACGGGCGCTTCCGGATACCAGCCTGCGGATCCGATTTCATTGGATGTCACGGGTACGGGTACGACGGTTTTCTGAATGATCTGAGTGCCGCGCTGCACGGTAATGCTGAGCGGCTGCTTGGGGCTCAGCCAGATGCGGGGCTGAAGCTGCTCCCAGGTGGGGTTTTCGAGCGTGGGATTTCCGGGGTCTTCCACTTTGATGATGCGGTCGCCGGACAGCAGACCGGCCTTTGCCGCGGGCGAGTCCTTCTTGATGCCCTGGATCACCGCGGGCTTGGAAAGATAAGCGTAGGTCTCGTGCGGCAAGACATAGACGATGGTGAGCAGGGTGATGGCGAGCAGAATGTTCATCACCGGGCCGGCGATGGCGATGAGAAAGCGGTGCCAGCGCGGGTGGTTCATGAACTCGGCGGGATCATCCGAGCTTTGATCCATGGGGTTCTCACCGCTCATCTTCACGTAGCCGCCGAGAGGGATGGCGGCGATGCGGTAGTCGGTGTCGCCTTTGCGGAAGCCGATGAGGCGTTTGCCGAAGCCGATGGAAAACACTTCCACGCGCACGCCCAGCCATTTGGCCACGGCATAGTGGCCGAACTCGTGGATGAGGATCATGAACCCGAGAACCACAACCACCGAGACCACGGAAATTAAAAAGTCAGACATAAGTTTGGGTACGCTCTGTATTAGTACGAAAATGTGCCCATCTTTGGATGCGGCCGCCTAGCTCCGCGATGCCAGACTGGGCTGGCTCGAAGGACTAGTCCGCGCAACCCTGTTTTCTGCATATCGGCGGGCCTCGGCATCGGCTTCAAGGACCTGCTGAATAGTGTCAATGCTGCCGCGATCCGTTTCAATTAAAACTTCTTCGATGATCCTGGGAATATCGGTAAATCCGATGCGGCGGTCGAGGAACGCGGCCACCGCTACTTCATCGGCTGCATTCAGCGCGATGGTCTTGGCCCCGCCGGTTTCCACCGCTTCGTAGGCGAGACGGAGACAAGGGAATGCTTTCATGTCGGGCGGCTGGAAGTCCAGATGACGCAAGTTACCTACCGGAAAGCGCATGTCCGATGGAATGCGGTCGGGATAGGTGAGCGCATAGAGAATGGGCAGGCGCATGTCGGTGACCGATAGTTGCGCCAGAATGCTTCCGTCCACGAACTCGACCAGCGAGTGGATGGTGGACTGTGGATGCACGATGACCTGGACCTGCGAGGCGGGCAGGTTAAACAGGCGGCAGGCCTCGATGACTTCAAAACCCTTGTTCATCAGCGTGGCGGAGTCAATGGTGATGCGGCGGCCCATTTTCCAGGTGGGATGATCGAGCGCCTGCTCGACGGTGATGGAGGCGAATTCGGATGCCGGGGTGTTGCGAAAAGGGCCGCCGGATGCGGTGAGCCAGACGCGCTCGACTTCGTCCATGCGGCCGCCGCGCAGGCATTGGTGGACGGCATTATGTTCGCTGTCAATAGGCAGCAGCGGCTTGCCCTGGCGGCGGGCTTCGGCGGTGATGAGTTCGCCGGCGGCGACCAGGCATTCCTTGTTGGCCAGGCCGACAGTTTTTCCAGCGCGGACGGCTTCGTAGGTGGCTTCGAGTCCGGCCACGCCGACGATGGCGCTGACCACGAAATCCACATCTGGATGAGTGGCTACGCGGACCGTTCCCGCGCTACCGTGGGCGACTTCGATCGCACTGAGTCCGGCGGTATTGAGTTTGACGCGAAGAGCGTCTGCGTCTTTCTCCGATGCAAGCGAAACCACTCGCGGCTGCCAGCGTTTGGCTTGTTCGAAGGCGGCATCAAGGTTCGATCCAGCCGCGAGGGCGACGATCTGGAAACGGTCGGGGTAAGACTCGGCGACACGAAGCGTGCTCTGTCCGATGGAGCCGGTGGAACCGAGGATGGCGATGCGCTTCATGGAAGGCGAACATCCATTTTACGCCCATTGTGAGTGGGCACAGTTGAGCTTTCGATCAGACTTTGAGGACCAAGGAGTGGTATTTGGCCAGGGTTGGGTCGGCCGTAAGCAGGACGATGCCTTCTGTGAGGGCCTGCGCAACGAGGATGCGGTCAAACGGGTCCTGATGAATGGCGGGAAGAGAGTCCACGGCGACGGCGTGTTCGCTGGTGATGGGCAGCTCCTGATAACCGTTGTCGAGCAGGCCGCGGCGGAGCATGCGGGGATCGGCGTCGAAGTCGGGACGCCCGAGGCCGCGCTTGATCGAGATTTCCCAGAGACTGGCGGGGGAAAACAGGGGTTCATTGTCTGAGGCATTGAGCAGCGTGACGGCTTTGCGGGACAGCCGGTTGGGCGCAGAAGCGGCCCAGAGCAAGAGATGGGTGTCGAGCAGGAGCTTCATCGCCCGCGGAAGCGCTTTTCAATTTCGGTGGCACCCATGGAGTCGAAATCCTTGGGGACGGAGAATTTTCCGGTGAGAAAGCCGAGACGGCGGGGCTTGGCCTGGGGCTTGGTCGTAAGTCGCGAGACGTTGACGAGAGGCACGCCGGACTTGGCGATGACAAACGGCTCTCCCCGGACCGCCTGATCCACGAGTCGAGACAAATGGGTCTTGGCCTGGTGAATGTTGATGACCGATACTTTCATAGACTTAGTTTAGTTAGTTTAGTTCATAAAAGCAAGCGGTGAATGGCAAGGGTACTCGTGAGCAGGGAGCGACGAGACCACCCGAGCGCGGCGAGTGCTATTTCGCGCCAACAAAGGCCGCGGAATAGTGGTCAATCCACTTGGATTGTTCTGGGGTTTCCGGGACGGCCACGCCGCGAGCGGCGCTAAGCTGAGCTCGCGCCGATTCAGGGCGCACACCTTTTGCGACCAATAAACAAGCTGCGACCAGTCCAGTTCGGCCGATGCCTTGGCGGCAATGTACAACGGCCTTGTTGCCCGAGGAAAGAAATGCATCCATGTTTCCCAGCACAGCCGCTAATTCGGATTCCGAGTTAGGCACCTGGCGGTCGGGGATGGGAAATGACAAAAACTTCATGCCTTGAGCTGATACCTCAGCGGCCTCTTTCCTGAGATCAAGGTCTTTTTCTTCTTCCGGAGTCAGCAGCGAAAGTACGTGGGTGATACCGGCGCTCTTCCAACCCGAGATTTCATCCGCAAGCCATTCGCCCCCGCGAGGACGTGCGGCCAAGGCCAATTTACCGGGCCAGGGACCGTCCACCCAATAAAGCTTTGTCCACATGTCTACAGGTTCTCCTTTACGACAATCTCGCGAAGAAGCGCGTCCACATCTACGCCACGTTTCCGCAGGATGTGAATGCGATGATGTCCATCCAGTATAGTGCCGTCCGAGCGGGTTTTCAGCGAATCTCGCTGCCCCGGCAAAAGGGATTTCTGGAGTTCGTCCGTTGTGAGCCGTTCCATCTGCGCAAGTTTGGCTGGGATGAGTGAGCGATCGGGGTGTAGTCCGTTAAGCGGAGGCAAGGTGGACATATTTCGATACTCTACTGCATCAGCATCCAGGCCACGTAGCCCCACAGCACTGGCGCCGCGAACAAGAGCGCGTCAATGCGGTCGAGCATGCCGCCATGGCCGGGGAGCAGAGTGCCAGAATCCTTGACTCCGGCACCGCGCTTGATGAGGGACTCGACCAGGTCGCCAAGTTGTGCGGCGACGTTTACCGTGATGGTCAGGATGAGTATGGGTATGAGCTCGGGACGTTCGAGGCCATACATGCCGCCTTGGCGCTGGATGAATCCGGCTTGCAGAAGGCGCGAACTGATGGCCTCGGCATGGCGGAAAAGCTCGACACCAATCAGTGTGCTGCATATCAGCGATGCGGCAGCGCCTTCCCAGGTCTTCTTTGGACTGATGCGTGGGGACATCAAATGGCGGCCGAACGCTTTACCGGCGAAATAAGCGAAGATGTCTCCCGACCAGACGACCAGCAGGAGATAGAGAATCCAGAAAGCGCCTGAGTTTTGCTGGCGAAGCTGCACCAGCATGGCCATGGGCAGCACGATATAAACAAAACCGAAACTGGCCGCGGACGCTGCAGGGTAGGACTCCGCAAGCTGGCTGCGCCGCATGGCCAGACTAAGAAAAAGAAATGGCGCCAGGGCGGAGGCGAAGGCGAACAGAAGCAACAACCGTCCGGCGGAGAGTAATGCGCCGTCTCCCGCGGCGAGGAAAGCCAGCGCGGCGAAGAAGGCCCCGGCAAATATTAAACTCGGTAAGCGCAGGGGGCGGACGCCGTAGGCTTCCGTGAGTTTAAGAAATTCCCAGAGTGTGGCCAGCGCGACCGCGCCCGCCACCACAGCCAGCACCGGCACCGGGGCGCGGAGCACCAGCAAGAGAACAATCGGGATGAGCAGCAACGCGGTGGCAATGCGCTTGAACAAGGCGCGTCAGCTCCTCGCGGCTTTCATGGCGCGGCGGGCGGCAGACTTGTCGACGAGGTCGTTGCCGACCAGATCGGAGACGCGCAGCGGCACGACTTCGTCTTCGGGATGAGTAAGGCCGCCATAGCGGCGTTCGCGTTTCTGAAATTCGGCAATGGCTTCAAGCAGGTGCAGGCCACGGAAGTCGGGCCACAGCGTCGCGGTCACATAGATTTCCGCGTAGGCGAGCTGCCAGAGCAGAAAATTGCTGAGCCGCATCTCGCCGGAGGTACGGATGACAAGGTCGGGGTCGGGCAGCAAGGCGGTGTAAAGATGGCTGGCGACGGTCTCTTCGTCAATGCGGAGATGTTCGAGTCCGCCGTTGCGCGACGCGGCGTTGACCAGGGAGCGCAGGGCGTCCACGATTTCGCTGCGCGCGCTGTAGTTAAGCGCCAGGGTGAGCGTCATGCCGGTATTGGCGGCAGTGCTGTTGCGGGCCCATTCCATGCGCTTCTGCACGTCGTCGGGCAATTCGTGGAGACGTCCGATGTATTCCAGGCGAATGTTGTTCTTGTTGAGGGTAGGGACTTCGGCTTTCAGGTAGCGTCCGAGCAGACGCATCAGGAAATTCACTTCAGTGCGGGGCCGCTTCTTCCAGTTTTCTTCCGAGAAGGCGTAGAGCGTGAGCGCGGGCAGGCCAATGCGCGCGGCGGTCTCGACCGTGGCGCGCACTGCGGTGACACCGGCGCGATGGCCGGCCACACGTGGCATGTGACGCCGCCGGGCCCAGCGCCCGTTGCCGTCCATGATAATTGCGATGTGCCGTGGGAGCCGCGCTGAATCGAGCTGCTTGTACAACTCGGTTTCCTTGCGATCCAGACCGGCGGGAATTCGCGCCTGCAAACCTTTAACCCCTTCCGAATGTTGACGTTAACATAGGGCGTGAGGAGTTGCAATGCGGGGGCTTGAGGCGGGCGTAGACCACCGTGCCTGTTTAGCCCTCGTAGGGACCTAGGAATCGCTCGCCGTTGAAATGAATGAGATGTTCCGGAGCATCAGCGACCCACACTTCCGTTTCCCAAGATATATCGCCGAGATATCGGGCCATTGCTTGCCTGTCAAGAAATGCCGTTACATAAACAAGACCGGCGCTGGAACCAGCAAAAAGTAACTGTAACTCACGGTGCCGCTTTGGGCTCACTGGCCCGTGACTCGTGACGGCTTCGATGAGCACAAGCCAGTTTTTATCTTCGACGTAGACGACCACGTCGGGCATCTTGCCGTGCGCCTCGATGCTGACACCAATACTTCCAAGAGATTCCTCTTCAAAATACGCCCATTTCTCCCCTGTATCGCCAACGTAAAGAAGCTTGCCGCCCGGCGTCCACCGACTGCAAAATTCTCGAATTGTGGATCGGATCAAGAGATTGGTTGACCGCCTAAGACGAACAGGCCTCCCGTCTATGCTCGTAAGTGGAACGCGCAACATCACCCTCTCATGACAGGCAGCCGGTCGGGTACCTTCGGCATTTCGATTCTTCTCCTGCCAAAACAGTATACATCATATTGCTACTTATCGTCTGCAGACGGGGCCTGCCCTGTGACTCTACAATCCGTTGCTTATGGATCGGAGGATTGCGTTTGGGAGACGGCTTAAGACGGCAAGGAAGGATCGCGGGTACTCGCAAGAGAAACTTGCGGAAATGGCCTGCCTACACCGAACGTACATTGGCGGCGTTGAGCGCGGAGAGCGCAACGTTAGCCTATTGAATATTTGGCGCATCGCCGACGCTCTACGGATCGATCCTTCGGTGCTTTTTGCAACTCCCGACAAAATAGCTGCTTTGGAGCAGCCTTACAGCCGCGCCAGCACGTCCGGCGTGAAGCGCGTATCCGCAAAGGACGGCACGTGGACGAAGAAACGGAAGCATTAGTGGCCGCATCGCCCGCAGAGGCGAGCCGCAATCAAACGGCAAAGAACGCTGCACGTATTCTTTTGCGAGACAACTCTGGGTTCGTCGTGCCAACGGCGAAGCAGAAGCGGTTGTTGTTAGTCGAGTTTGCTAAGCGAAACCTCGTGGTCTACGGCAAAGCATTCGACATTGTTAAGCTGGTCGGCACCGTAAACTTGAACGACGCTGCGGAGATTGGGAGCAACCTCGACAGGATTACCTTGTGTGAGATAAAGTCCAGCAATCGCAAGTTGCCACAGGACTTCAAGGGCTACTTCTTCGCATTGACTACCGCAGAATTGCTCGTGGCTCAAAATCTTAAGCAGCGCTTCAAGTTCGTTCTTGTCAACACTGCGACGGAATCCTACATCGAATTGACGCTCCAAGAACTGTTCGGAAGGGCAAGGGGTATTTATCCGACCTGGAGCATCATGTTTTGATAGGGTACGCTGCCAGCTCCGGGTCAATTTCGTAGGCTGTCGCTTGGAGCGACCTTGGCTGCTCGTCACGCGCGCATATCTCGTCTACGAATGCTGCGGTAAGGGAACCCACTCCCGCACCCGCATCCAAAAGAGTCAGGTCCTCGGACCGGAGTTCGAACATTGAAGCCATCAGACGAGCTGTTGCGGCAGGCGTCATGTACTGGCCCAGTTCGGTCCGACGCGCTGGTTCCAATCTGCGGCTCGCGTCTAGGCGAACAAGATCGACGCCCTCAACTAGCACTGTGGCTTACCCCCATGAGTATTGATCGTAGTATCACACGCACCTGATGCAAATGCACGAATGGTCGAAGGAACAAGTGACGAGTGATGGTACCTGCTACGGAGCTGTTGAATATCAAGGAAGAGCGTGTCGCTACAAAGATCGTCCGCGAGAGGTGCGGGCTCTGACCTTCATCACAATCTGGTCGAATCCCTGCTCTGCCTTGCGGAACTCCTCTTCCGTCATGCGCTTCTTGGCTTCTTCCCTAAGGCGAGTGAAGGAGTCAACCAGAGCGTCCATGGCAGACTTCGGCTTGGGCGTGGGTTTTGCCATCGCAGTCTTACGTATAGTTCACTTCGGCAGACATGCAAAGCATCCTTAACGTTCCTAAGTCACCCAACTTTAGGTTATTTCGGCGTCGGTTAACAGCAGGTTCCTCCACTCCGCTCGCTTCGCTGCGCCTCGGTCGGAATGACAGATGAAGGGAGGTGCCGCTTCATGCGATCTGCACCGCTTCCTCCGCCACGACTTTCACAGGCATGTTCTCAGTAAGCGCACCATCACAAAGCTTTACCGAAATTCAGCGCAGTCCCTCTAAAAGATAAAGCTCAGACAGTTGCCGCAGCGTATTGGAGGCAAAGTACTGGCCGTCGGGTGTCGTTACCACGCGGGTGATGCCGAAGCTCCCGGTGGGGTCGTGCATTTCCAATGTCCGGACCAGTTGCCGCTCTCCGGTGTCAATATGAAGGCGATAGACGGCCGCAGTCAGACCGTTGTAGCTGACGATCAGAGCCACCTTGCCATCGTCGGAAACCTGGAGGACTCTTTCCTGCGGCTGCTTTCCCTTGATCTCGCGGGCGGGTGAGGAGCCATCGAGCGGAACCAGATCTGGATTGGCCTTGTCGCTGGCGACGATCAGAAACTTTCCGTCGGGCATGACCGTGCCGCGGGTACCTTCGGGAGTGAGCGGCTGCAGTTTGCTCGAGGCAGGGTCGAACAAATAGATGCGGCCCTTATGTCCGGGCTCGTTGGCTAGCAGGACCACGCGACGGCTATCCGCTGCAAATCCCAACAGCGCAATATTCTCGATTCCTGTCAGTTTCAGTTCGATGGCTTCGCCCGCTCCCGTGGGAATGAGCCAACTGCGGCGCGGTTCGCTGGGGGTGTAGGCAAGCACCCATTTCTGATCGGGTGAAAGGGCGATCACGTAGCCGTCGCCGAGTCGGACTGCGGCGGAGCCGTCGGTGTTGCGCAGGAAGATCGTACCAAGCTTCCCTCCACCCTTGCCGCCTTCGTGAAACAGGACTTGCTTGCCGTCCGGGGTGAGAGCGACCAGGATGGCGCGATCAAGCCAGGTCAACTCGCTTTCTACCTTGTCCGTCGGACCAGAGAAAAAGATTTTGCGCTCACGGTCGTCAATGGCAATCACCGCCGTACCGTCAGACGAGACATCGTGCAGGGTCAGGTCTCCCGGGGCCGCGGCGAGAAGGCGAAAGGTTCCGGACATGGTGACCGCCATAAGGCGGCGCGCGATGGTGGTGATGGCGGGGTCGGCGGTGAACCACACCTCATCGTCATTCGGAGACCACGCTAGACCGTAGAGGCTGGCGAAGTCTCCGTAAGATTTTGCGCTGCCGCTTCCGTCGGAATTGATGATGGTCACGGAGCCGCGGTCGTCGCTTCTCTGAGAATGCTGGCAAAACGCAATGCGCTTGCCGTCGCGCGAAATTCTGGGATGACTGATCCAACCCGGCGCGGCGATCTTATAAACGACTTTGCCCACCGGATACTCGATGCGGTTGTCATTGGCAACCGTCCGCACCGCCAGTAAGTTCGAACCGTCGGGCGACCAGTCCGACCATTCCACGTTCTCCAATACCTGTCGCGGCGCGGTTCCTCCGGTAAGTGGCGTCCGTCCCAGGGTTCCGAGCGTCCCGAAGAAGCCCTGGAGCGCGGTGGGTTTCAAGGAGACAGCGATTTCTCCTTGAGAGGAGACTCCAAGCATATCCACCTGGCTAAGTCCGATCGGCCGCGATTCAATGCTGTCTTTCCGGGTGGAAAAGATTTCGGGGGGGCTGCCGCTCCACGCCGCACTGTAGAGGACGGTGCGATTGTCCGGCGCAAAACGCGCGCTCAACACGGTGCCCTTGCGGAAGGTGAGTTGATGGTACGTCACCTCCGAAGATGGCTTTGCCGCGTGGCCGAACCAGTAACCGAGGCCCGCTGCGAGCGCGACCAGCAGGAGAGCGATGGGCAACTGAAAGCGGCGCACTTGCTGGACCGCGGAGGGCTTGGCGACTCTCCCCGCCGAAGAACTTGAGTGCTGCGACAAGGACTCAAGATCGAAGGCCAGATCGCGGGCCGACTGAAAACGCTGCTCGGGACTTTTTTCCAGGCAGTGACGCGCGATGCGATCCAGCGCCGGGGAGATACTGCGATTCATCTCAGTCAGCTCCGGTGGGTCTTCTTTCAGGATGGCGGTCATAGTTTCCGCCGCGGTGTCGCGGCTGAAGGCGCGTTTGCCGCTGAGCATCTCGAAGAAGATTGCACCGAATGCGAAGATGTCGGAGCGATGGTCCACGGCGATGCCGCGGACCTGCTCGGGAGACATGTAGCCGGCAGTGCCCATCACCTGTCCAGCCTCGGTGAGGGCCAGAGCGGGGGAGGTGAGCGTCTGTGCGCCTGCGTCTTCAGGGCCGCTTCGTGCAATCTTGGCCAGGCCGAAGTCGAGAATCTTTACGCGCCCATCTTTGGTCAGGAAAATGTTGTCGGGCTTCAGGTCGCGATGGACAATGCCCTTGTCGTGCGCCGCCGCCAGTCCCTGAGCGATTTGAACTGCGAATTCAATGGCCTTCCGCTGCGACAGGACCGCGCCCTGCAAGCGCTCGCGCAGGGTCTCTCCCTCCAACAATTCGGAAACCATGTACGGAGTTCCATCGTGGGTCCCGATGTCATGCACGGCCAGAATATTAGGATGATTGAGCGCGGCGACCGAACGTGCCTCCTGCTCGAAGCGGCGTAACCGGTCGGCGTCTGCCGTGAAGGAGGGAGGAAGGACCTTGACGGCGACGATGCGGTCGAGGCGAGTGTCGCGGGCCCGATACACCTCGCCCATACCGCCTGCGCCCAGCTGCGACTGGATTTCGTACGGACCGAGTTTGGTGCCGGAGGGGAGGGCCATGTGTGCGGGCAATTATACCTGTGGGGCGTATCAGCAGCTGCCACGGGTTATCTCGGAAGGACGTTGGAAGTTGCGGCGAATTCGACAAACGCCTTGTGATTAGCTCGCAGCTTCCTCCGGCACGATCTTCAGATCCAGCTTCTCGGTGTAACGCAACACCGTGAGCGAGCAGCTCACGCCTACGCGCACGTCGGTGAGCACGCGGTGCAGATCGTCCACTCCGGCGACCGGATGTCCTTCCAGCGCGACAATCACATCGCCTTCCCGCAGCCCACCGCGCTTCGCCGGACTGTCATCTTCCAACGACAGCACCAGCGCGCCAGACTCTTTCAGCAGATCGTAGAAACGCACCACGCGGCGATGCACCGGCACGGTCTGCGCCGACACGCCGATGTAGCTGCGGCGGATGCGGCCGTCGCGCAACAGACGGCTGGCCACAAATTTCGCGGTGTTGATGCCGATGGCGAAGCAGATACCCTGCGCCGGCAGGATCGTCGCCGTATTCACTCCGATCACGCGCCCGGCGGAGTCCACCAGCGGGCCGCCGGAATTTCCAGGGTTGAGCGCAGCGTCGGTTTGAATGACGTCGTCAATGAGGCGTCCGGAATAGGATCGCAGAGAGCGTCCGAGCGCGCTGACTATGCCCGCTGTTACGGTTGACTGAAAGCCGTAAGGCGCGCCCATGGCAATTGCCACCTGCCCGACGCGCAGTTGTTGGGAATCACCAAGCGCAGCCGCGGTCAGGCTTGGCTCACCCGTGCGGGGCTCGTCCACGCGAATGACGGCGAGGTCGCTGGCCGGGTCATCGCCAATGGCGGTGGCGGGCATGCGGCGCCCGTCGGTCATGGTGACCTCGATGCGCTTGGCATCATGCACTACGTGGCTATTGGTGAGGATCAGACCATCTGGAGTGAAGACGAATCCGGAGCCTCCGCCGTGCCGCTCGCGTGGTTGACCCGAACGCGACCTCGCGGCGGTGTGGACTTCAATATTCACGACCGACGGGCGGATGCGCTCCACCGCGCCGGTGATGGCGCGGGAGTAAGCATCGAGCAGGGAATCGTCCGAGGTGGAGGATTCTGAGGGTACGGCGTTGTCCGCCGAGCTTTGCCATCCGCCCACATCGGAGATTCGGTGAGTTAGCGTGGGAACCAAGGGCAATCCAGGTTCAAGTTCAGAGTGCATGGCGGGATAGATGCGGCAACAGGCTGGCAGGATTCAGCGCGAGCGGCGGAGCCCTAATGAGACTCTGAATAAGTTCAAAAAACAAAAAGCAGGTTTCTCGACTTCGCAAGATTGCCCGTAGACGGGCAATCTTAACTGCGCTCGAAATGACAAAATTGGACTAAATCAGAATCTCCCTAACTACGAACTTCCGGGCTAAACCGAGTGTGCGCCTCTGGCGCGGGTCTCGGCAACGACTTCTGCAATAAGGCTTTCGTCTACGCCGTGGCGGCGGAGTGCGTCCAGCACCAGTTTCAGCGGATCGCTCTCCAACCGGACAAGGTCTTTGCGCAATCCCTGTCCTACATAGGCGCGAATCAGTGGCTGGTAACCCGAGAAGCCGAGGGCGGGCGCCACCGACTTCAGGTCGTCAATCATGTCATCGGGAATGCGAATGCTGATGGTGGTCATTGGCCGGTCTTTGCTGAGTCGCTTGCGAATGCGTTCACTCATTTTCATATTCTCTTCTCTCCGCTGAGGTCGCCAACCGGGCTGAGATGATTCGAATCATCTCCTCATGGCGAACCATATGCACCACAAACAACAAATCGCAGTCTTCCGTGAGACCGACGGCCGCCTCGCGGGCTTCTGTTTCGGCGCTTGCATCCACTAAACGGATCAATGGATCGAAGAAGACTTCGCAGGCCTTCTCGAATGAGACCTGGTGCCGGCTCAGGTTCTCCGCGGCTTTGACGAGTCCCTCGAACCGTGGACCATCGAGGTCGAACCACACATCCAAGCTTTCATTGTATATACGTTGTATGTATTGTCGAGGCGTTTTAATTTTCGCAAGCGGTGCAGTTCGGCCGAGCGGCAGGGTGTTCAAGGGGTGTCCCTCTCGGCTCGCTGCAGAAGATGCCAGCCTTCAGGATGACTCCGGTGAGATCGGGTCATTGAGGATTTTTCAAAGCTGACCAACCACCTAATTTTCCAGCGCGCGGCCCTGGTTCACGATCTCATCCAGCAGTGCGTCCAGGTCGTGCTCCGTAGTGACCGGGTTCATGCAGGTGAACTTGAGGCACTGGAGTCCGCGCACCCGGGTGTGTCCAATTACCGCAACGCCACGCTCGAAGAGCTTTTGATGGATCGCAGCGTTGAGTGCATCGGAATCCTTGTCGGAAGATTGATGTACTGGAACATAGCGGAATACGACGCAACTGAGTGTGGGCTCGTGCAAAATTTCAAGCGCTGGGTTGGAGCGGATGGAGCGGGCAGCGTAGGCGGCGAGTTCGATGGTGCGGTCCACCATTTGGCCGAAGCGTTCTCGGCCGATGGTTTGGAACGACATCCAGAGCTTGAGTGCATCGAAGCGGCGCGAGGTGGCGAGCGATTTGCCGACCAGGTTGGGGATGCCGCGTTCTTCGTGGGACTCGGGGTTCAGATAGTCGGCGTAGAGGCGCAGGTGCCGGAACTGTGCGGCGTCACGCAACAGGAAAGCCCCGCAGCTGATGGGCTGCCAGAATTTTTTATGGAAGTCGGCCGTGATGGAGTCGGCGAGTTCGATGCCGTTGATCTGATGGCGGTGTTTGCCGGAGAGCAGCAGCGCGGAGCCGTAGGCGGCGTCCACATGCAACCAAGCGCCGCATTGGTTTGCCAGGCGGGCAATTTCCGGGAGCGGATCAATCGAGCCGAAATCGGTGGTGCCGGCGGTGGCGACGATGGCGGCGGGAATGAGACCGTCTTGCTCGAGTTGGCGCAATTGCGCGCCGAGCGCGCGCACATCCATGCGGAACTGATCGTCGGTGGAAATCTTGAGGACCGCATCGGAGCCGAGGCCGAGCTGCGAGGCCGACTTTTCGACGGTGAAGTGGGCCATCTCGGAGCAGAGGAAGCGCAGGCGGCGGGCCTCGGGGGGCAGACCGCTTTTCTGCACGGAGACATTCCAGCGCGCTTCGACGCAGGCATCGCGGGCGAGTAGCAGGCCCATGAAGTTGGATTGGGTGCCACCGGAGGTGAAGATGGCGTCAGAGGCGGCGGGCAAGCCGGCTTCGCGGCACAGCCAGCGGCACATGGAGATTTCCAGCGCGGTGGCCATGGGGCCGAGATCAAAGGAGTCGAGCGCCTGGTTGAGCGTGGAGAGAATGAGTTCCGCGGCGACCGAGGCCAGCAGCGGTGGCGCATGCAGATGGGCAATGCAGTTGGGGTGGTAGACATTCAGCGATTCCGCAATGAGAGGACGGGTGCGTTCAAGGACTTCTGCCAAGGCCGTGCTGTGGGTGGGGAGGATATCCAGCGGAATCAGTTTTTCGAGTTCGGTGGCAGATGCGCCGGAATACGCCTGCGCGGGAAGCGCCGCGAGCAGAGATTCGACGGCATGGCGCATCGCCTCGCGGTAGGCGCCGGGATGCGAGGGATCAAGAAAATCTGAGTGGAAATCTCGTTCGAGCATGGCGATGCCAGTGTAGCGGATTGACGGCATAAAAAAGCCGGGACCAGAGGATGGTCCCGGCGCTCAAGTTGGCTGGTTGCCCGGAGTAAAAATTATGTCGCGCGCTTTACGCCGTCCTTCGCGGACGCATGGTCAGGTCGCGCACCTGGGTGAGAATGCTCGACATCTGCATTCCGTTCAGTTGCGAGACGAAGGGCAGCAATTCGGCGACGAACTCGTCCTTGACTAGATCGTTGATCTCTTCCTGACGGCTCTTTTCGCCGCCACTGAGCAAATCCGGCACAGAGACCTCCAGGGCGCGCGCCAACCGCTCCAGTGACGAGAGTGTGGGCGTGGCCTTTTCGTTTTCGATTTTTGAGACGTAGGTGCGTGGCACGGACATGCGCAACGCCAGCTGACGCTGGCTCATGCCGCCGCGCAAACGCAGCGACCGGATCGAGCTTGCCAAATTCAAATGCCCGCGTCCCTGTCCGGGGATCGGCATCATAATTGGCGGCACCATCACCACGGGCATCGGCTCGGGTTCCTCATCGAGCGACGCGTGGCAGCGGCGGCAGTTATTGTTGTTAGTACGGAACTGGACCAGTAAACAGTGGTCGCAGCGGACGACGTCCCTTGAATCTACCGGGGCAAGTGTCGTAGCCATCAGATTGTGGGAGTGCCAGAGCGAGGCTCTCCTGGAACCATTGGGGGAAAGGGTTCCTGACTGCAGTTGCAAAAATGAGGCACGAGCCCTGTGGATGTCAACATTAAAATGCATTGAGCGCAAGAATAATTGCCTCATTTTCTATGAAGCGTTCATCGAGACGAGTCCCGCGAACCACAAAACCCGCATGAAACGAGGAAGAAACCATGTTCGATCGCAATGCCGCGTGGGGTTTACTAACTGAGTTCACCCAATCCGAAAGTTTGCGCAAGCACGCACTGGCGGTGGAAGCGTGCATGCAGGCGTGCGCGCGGAAATTTGACCGCATCCCTGACCGGGAAGGACGCGACTTTGGTCGTGTCGCGGCGAAGTTACTGCTTGACGAAATTCTTGTTGCTGGTGAGTTTCCCGGACGGAGTAGTCACGACAACGGGGCCGGTGGTTGCGCCGCCGGGGACGACTGCGGCTATGTATGTGTCAGAAACCACAGTGAATCTGGTGGCCGGGACACCGTTGAAGGTGACAGCCGTTGTGCCGGTGAGGCCTTGCGACAGAATCTCAGCCGTGCCGCCGACTTTGCCGGTGTAACTTACCAGCGCGGCAAAGGGGCCGAGACCCATGTCAAGGCTGAAAACGGTACCGAATCCGTACTTACCTCCGCTTTCGGCTGTTCCGTATATGAGGCCGCTCGTGTGCTGAGCGAGGGTTCCGGCTGGGATTCTGCTGCCCTTCTGGTTAAAACTGAATAGTTGCTTGTATTGGCCGTCCACGCTGATTTGAAACAGCGCGCCCTGATTAAATATCCCGCCGGCGGTTGTTGTCCCATACAGAACCCCATCGGTCGCCTGTAGAAGGCCAGCGAATGGGTTGGAGCCATCTTCAGGGTTCTGTAGAGGCCCTTGGAAGCTGTGCAGAACCCTCACGTTTCCGCTTAGATCTAGCCGGAATACTATCCCAAAACCAGGATGATCTCCTCCAAGCTGCGTTGTTCCGTAAAAGTTGCCATCGCCAGCTTGCAACAAGGGCGCAACGGGATTTGCACCGCCGGTTGGGTAACCTGGAAAACTATAGGACCACAACAATATCCCAGCAGTGCTTAGCTTGAAGATCGTGCCGAAATTGTTCGCACCTCCTTCATAGGCCGTCCCGTACAGGCTACCATCCGTGGCTTGGATCAACGGCGCTATAACACCTGCCCCGTGTGCACTATCAAAATGGTAGATCGTTGTGAACAAGTCGAGAGTGGGCACGTACTTGTAAATCGTTGATGGCGTAGACGAGTCGCCATAAGTGGCACCGTAAAAATCGCCGTCCGTCGCCTGAACGGGTGGCGCAAGAGGCCCGGTACCATCAAAGCCTCCAGCAAATTGATGCAGGACGATATACGAACCGCTCGGTGAGATCCTGAAGAGTAAGCCATTGTTGGATCCGCCTCCAGAATAGGCAACTCCGTAAAAACTGCCACCGGTTGACAGGGTAAGACCGCTACCTGGAGTCGAGCCATTCGATCCGTCGAACGTATGCAGCTGGCGAAAGCGTGAACTCGCAGCTAGCGAAAAAATCGTGCCGTAATTTGTTCCGCCTTGCCCGGTCGTCGTGGCATACATCAAGCCATCTCGGCCTTGAACTGGCAGCACGTGATCTGGGAATGCAGAGGAGCGCTGCCCCGTGAAGCTGTAGATGTCTTTAAACGTTTGACCATCAATCAAGTCAACCTGAGTCGCGAAGCACAAAATGGTTAGCGCATAGATTAGTCTAGACAAGAAATGCTTATATACCCGAGTAGCGGACATGTGATACTCCTCGCAACCGTGCCTACTCGTACTATACAGTGGCAGTCAAGAAATTATCGCGACGACGTTCATATTGCGGCGTGTACGAGTTTTAGCTCGCGCGAAAAGGTGATTGTGCAATTTACGGCGCGTGCAAGCCGTGGGCGGCATTTATCGTTGCCGCGTATGCGCAATTTCCGGCACCCGGCCCCGGAGCCGGAGGTGAGCAATTTGTAGCGCACCCCTCAAAACTGGACACAAGGGGCCGTGTTTGAAGTAAGGGTAAGGGCGAACCGGGCACGGGTGGCGTGCGGGGTTTGTCCGTGGAGTCCGCGATGCGGACGGTCGTGATTGTACTCCTCGAT
>Ga0209068_10000019_pt1 | contig 133424 bp, 114 predicted proteins | sample ColStrG_CSR_2012_FD_187200 | JGI IMG/M metagenome (GOLD analysis project Ga0209068, IMG submission 187200) | Freshwater sediment microbial communities in response to fracking from Pennsylvania, USA - Cold Stream Run_MetaG_CSR_2012 (SPAdes)... | ecosystem: Environmental > Aquatic > Freshwater...
TGTGTACGGCGTATTCCTGTTGCTGGCGGCCCTGCAGCCGGATTTCGGCGCAACCATGACGATTGCCGGAGTGGCCTGCGTTCTCTTGTTCGCCGGAGGAGCAAATCTGCTCCATCTCGGCGGCACGGCGCTCGCGGCGTCTCCCTTTGTCTTTTTCGCCGTAGCCCACAGCGCATATCGGCTGCGGAGGATTTTTTCGTTTCTCGACCCCTGGGAAGACCCCCAAGGCGCGGGGCACCAGATCATCCAGTCGTTTCTTGCCTTCGGCAGCGGCGGTGTTTTCGGCCGGGGGTTGGGTGAAGGCAGGCAGAAACTTCTGTTCCTTCCGGAGCGGCACTCGGACTTCATCTATGCCGTGATCGGCGAGGAACTCGGTCTGATCGGCGCGCTTGCCGTGCTCGCGCTGTTTCTCATCATTCTGTGGCGGGGAACGCGGATCGCGCTTTCCGCAAACGAGCCGTTCAGCCGCATGCTGGCGCTCGGCATCACGCTCCTCATCTGCGTGCAGGGGATGATCAATATGGCGGTCGTGACGGGCCTGCTGCCCACGAAAGGCATCGCGCTTCCGCTCGTGAGCTACGGAGGATCGTCGCTCGTGATTACCTTGGCGGCTATGGGAGTGTTGCTCAATATTTCAAAAGAAGCATCATGAGGAGATATTGCGGAATGCAGAATGCGGATTGCGGAATAAAAACAAAGAAGGAGCAGTCAGTATCGGCATGAAGGTAGTTATTGCGGGCGGAGGGACCGGCGGTCATCTGTATCCGGGGATTGCCGTTGCGCGCGAGCTGCTGAAGGAAAGCGGCAACGAAGCGTTGTTCGTCGGTACGGTGCAGGGGATCGAGGCCAGAGTGCTTCCGAAGGAAGGTCTGCCGGTCCGCTTCATAACCGTGGGGAAGCTCAAAGGCATGAAGCTTCTATCGATCATCAAAACGATAGTTACGCTGCCGCTGAGTATGCTTCAGTCCGTGAGCCTGCTGCGTGAGGTAAGGCCGGACGTGGTACTCGGAGTCGGCGGTTATGCTTCGGGGCCGATGGGTATTGCAGCGTTAAGTCTCAGGATGCCGTTGATCATTGTAGAGCCGAACTCCTATGCAGGACTGGCAAACCGAAAGTTGGGAGCGTTGGCAAACAAGGTGGTCCTCTGTTTTCCGGGGACCGGCGCGCAGAAATTTTTTGATCCCGAAAAGACAACGACGCTCGGCCCGCTGGTCAGAAAAGGGATCGACCAAGGCGATCGCTCCAAGGCGCTTGCGGATTTCGGGCTTGAGCCTGGACGGTTTACGGTCTTTGTGATGGGAGGCAGCGGCGGCGCGCATGCAATCAACATGGCGATGAAGCAGGCCGCGGTTTTGTTAAAAGACATTCAAAACATTCAGGTGCTGCATCAGACGGGAGAGAAAGATGCTGTTGAGGTCGCGGCCGGTTACTCCGAAGCGGGCGTGCACGCAGCAGTGCGTCCATATGTCGACGACATGGCGGGCGCGTACGCGCTCGCGGACCTTGTGATTTCCCGTTCAGGAGCGACCACGGTGGCCGAACTCGCGGTCTGCGGCAAGCGAGCGGTGCTGATCCCCTTTCCCTTTGCAGCGGACAACCACCAGGAGTATAATGCGTCAATGCTTGCGGCGCGCGGAGCCGCGGAGATCGTTCTGCAAAAGGATCTGAGCGCGGAGCTGCTTGCGCGGCTTATAAAAAAATACGCTGACCAGGGCGCCGAATCGTCACGCGTACCCCGCATGGCGAATACGGCGGCGGAGGAGATTGTAAGAATCTGTAAAAATTATGTTCAAAAAAATTAAACATATCCATTTTGTGGGCATCGGCGGCATCGGGATGAGCGGCATCGCCGAAGTGCTCTTGAACCTCGGGTACAAAGTCTCGGGCTCGGACCTCCGGGAATCGGAGACTACAACGCGGCTCAGAAAATTGGGCGGCGAGATAGCCATCGGCCATCGCGCCGAAAACATTGCCTCACCGCACGTGGTGGTGATCTCCTCTGCGGTCACGAAAGAGAACGTCGAGGTCACTGCCGCACGGGAAAAGCAGATCCCGGTCATCCCGCGGGCTGAAATGCTCGCCGAGCTCATGCGGCTCAAATACGGCGTGGCCATTGCCGGCGCGCACGGTAAGACCACGACGACCTCCATGGTTGCTACGGTGCTTGCCGCGGGCAAGATCGACCCCACGGTCGTGATCGGCGGCAAGCTGAACAGCCTGGGCACGAACGCGAAACTCGGGCAGGGAGAATTTCTCGTGGCTGAAGCGGATGAGAGCGACGGAAGTTTCCTCAAACTCTCGCCGACCATCGCCGTGGTCACGACGATCGACGAGGAACACCTCGACTATTACAAGGACATCAATGAGATCAAAGACGCGTTTCTCACCTTCATCAACAAGGTGCCGTTCTACGGGGTGTCGGTGCTCTGTCTGGACCAGCCGCATATCCAGGCGCTCATTCCGTCGGTACAGAAGCGCTACCAGACCTACGGCATGAGCTCGCAGGCGGATTATCAGGCGAGGGACGTTTCGCTTCTCGCGCTGGGGTCGAAGTTCAAGGTTATGAACCACAGCGTTGACCTGGGGTGGTTTGAGCTCTCGGTCCCGGGTGTTCACAACATCAACAACAGCCTTGCCGCAATTGCCGTGGCGCAGGAACTGGATATAGATATTGAAACAACCAGGAAGGCGCTTAAGGATTTCAGCGGGGTGCAGCGCCGGTTCCAGATCAAGGGAGAAATCAACGGAATCATTGTCGTGGATGATTACGGCCATCATCCGACAGAGGTGAAGGCCACGCTCGCTGCGGCCGTAGGAGGCATGGAGCGGCGCGTTGTCGTCGTGTTCCAGCCGCACCGGTACACGAGGACGCAGCATCTGCTCGAAGATTTTTTTACCGCCTTTAACCAGGCGGACAAACTCATTATCATGGACATCTACGCCGCGGGAGAAAAACCGATCCCCGGCGTCTCGGGCCAGACCCTCTACGAGGGTGTGAAGAAGCACGGCCACAAGGATGTTACCTTTATTTCGGACAGGGAAAAGGTGATCGAGCATCTGGCAACGAATCTCAAAAAGGGAGATATCGTGATCACGCTCGGCGCCGGCGACGTCTGGAAAATCGGTGAACAACTTGTAGAAAGGTTGAAGCATGGAACTAACTAACGTTAAAGGCGAGATTCGCAAGAACGAGCCGCTGAGCAAACATACGTCGTTTGGCATCGGAGGGCTGGCTGACTTTTTCGTCTATCCCGCAGATCGGGAGGACCTCAAAACGCTTCTCCAGGCGATCAAGGACCAGCACCTGAAGCACTTTATTCTGGGGAGTGGCACGAACCTGCTTGTGCGGGACGGCGGCTTTCGGGGCGTGGTGATCAGCCTGCGGCGGATGAATACGGTCACCGTAGAGCGTGAGTACCGCTCGATCGGCGGCACCTTTGCCGTGCTCTATGCTGAAGCGGGCGCGCCCCTGACGAAGCTTCTCTCCGTTGCCGTGAAAGAAGGGCTCACGGGTATCGAGTTTGCCGCCGGTATCCCGGGCACGGTCGGAGGCGCGGTCCGCATGAACGCCGGCACTGCCTTGGGAGAGATCGGAGACATCATAGAGTCGGTGACCCTGATCTCGCCGGAGGGCGAGCTGGTCACCCGGAGCAGGGAGGAAATGGGATTCGGCTACCGAACCTCTTCAGTGCCGGAGGGGTACCTTGTACTGGATATCCGGGTGGCGCTGCGCCGCGATGCGCAACCGAAAGTCGAGACCCGCGTCGCGGAACTTCTTACCACGAGGATGGAGCGCCAACCCCAGGGCTCTCCCAATGCCGGATCGATCTTTAAGAACCCGAATGAAAAGTCCGCGGGCACATTGATCGAATCGGCCGGGCTCAAGGGCAGGACAGTCGGCGGGGCGCAGGTCTCTCTCAAGCACGCCAACTTCATCGTGACGACGGGCGCTGCCAGCGCTGCGGACGTGTTGGCGCTGATGGAGATCGTGAAACAGACGGTGCTGGACGTGCATGGCGTCCGGCTTGAGCCGGAGATAAAGGTCATCGGAGAAGATTAAAGAGTTTATTGAGTTTGTAGCGTTCATGGAGTCTAACGAGTCGGGCTATTTTTTCTACGAACTCAACGAACTCCACAGACTCGATGGACTGAGGATGGGTCAAGGGTCATGGGATTAGTGACGAATAAAAAGATCGGCGTTCTGATGGGCGGTTTGTCGTCCGAGCGCGAAGTGTCGCTCTCGAGTGGAAACGCCATTCTGAAGGCTCTCAAGGAAAAAGGCTATCACCCAACGGCCATTGATGTGGGCAGAGACGTGGCCCGGAAAATCCAGGATAACGCTATCGACGCGGCATTCATCGCGCTGCACGGCAAGTTCGGCGAGGACGGCGCTATCCAGGGCATGTTGGAGGTAATGGGCATTCCGTACACGGGCTCCGGCATCCTTGCAAGCGCGCTCGGGATGAACAAGACCATCTCGAAACAGGTACTCAAGTCAAAGGGATTGCTTGTGGGGCCCTATGAGGTGGTCTACTCGGGCGCTGCACGCAGCGTTCACGCCGTGTTCGATGAGATCAAATTCCCGGCAGTGGTCAAGCCCCATGCCGAGGGGTCGAGCGTAGGCGTCAGCCTCGTGTTCAAGAAAGAGGATGTGACGCCGGCAGTGGAGCTTGCGTTCAAATATGGAAATGAGATCCTGATCGAAAAATTCATCAAAGGTAAGGAAGTTCAGGTCGGAATTCTCGGAGACCGGGCGCTCGGCGCCATCGAGATCGTTCCGAAGCGCGCCTTTTACGATTATGCGGCAAAGTATGAAAAAGGGATGTCCGACCACTTTTTTCCTGCCCGCATTCCTGATGCGGTGTATAACCGGACGCTTGAAGCCGGTCTCGCCGCGCACCGGGCCATCGGCTGCCGGGGATACAGCAGGGCAGACTTTATCATCGACGATTCCGGAGCGCCCTATATCCTCGAGGTGAACACGCTGCCGGGCATGACTGCAACGAGCTTGCTGCCCGAGATAGCAAAAGGAGTGGGAATATCGTTCCCTGATCTGGTGGAGGAAATACTGAGATTGGCGATTACGTAAATTGCGGATTGCGGATTGAAGAGTCGTCGAACCGGCGTGAAGCCGTTTAATCTGAAATCCGAAATAGAATATGCGAGACTATAAGAACGTAAAGGTCCCGAAGAAGTATCGTACCAGCTCTAACCGCGTAACCGTTAAGCGCGTTGAAATGGGACGAGCCTCGCGTGGGATTGCTAAGGGAGGGCTCAAGAGCGCAGCGCTCAAATGCCTGGTAATCATCGTTATCGCAGCAGGAAGCTGGCTGGGCTGGCAGGCATACCGGATCATAACGCACGCGGATCTGTTTCAGATCGCCGGCGTGGACGTCAAGGGAGTGCGACAGCTGAGCGAAGCCGACCTTAAAACTATTGTCGGCGCGTTTACGGGTCAAAATATATTTCGCGTGGACCTTGATGCGACCGTGCGGCGAGCGCGCGCCAATGCGTGGGTGAAATCAGTCAGCATCTACCGCAACCTGCCGAACAGAATCAGCATGGTTATCATTGAGCGGGTTCCCTTCGCATTTCTTGATACGAGTGGAGGGCGGTACTTGATGGACAGCGAGGGAGTGATCATCGACAGCGTGAGGAAGGAAAACGCCTCAGCGTGGTCGCTTCCCATTGTGGCCGTTAAGGGCTATCGGGCGCGGATCGGAGAGCAGGTGACCTCCGAAGGACTGGGCGAAGCAATGATGCTCCTGTCGGAAATAGCAACGCAGGGCGGATGGCGGCTCGAAGACGTGACTGCAAAGGCCGATAATTCCGAGGCGCTTTCCCTGCTTTACGCGGGACATGAGTTCAAGCTCGGCAACGGCCGTTACAAAGAAAAGCTTCGCAGGCTTGCGGAGGTCATGGCTGACGTGAATCGGCGCGGACTGGATGTAGCCTACGTTGATCTTCGGCCTGATCGCCAGGTAGCGGTGATGGTGAAAAATTATAGGGGCAAGGGTCCAGGGTCAGGGGTCAAGGGAAAGTAAGGATGTTTATGAACCAGGGGGTGCGGTGTGGCAAAAAAAACGGATAATGTGCTCGTAGGTCTTGACCTCGGAACGACCAAGGTCTGCGCCATCGTGGGAGAAGTGAAAGACGGCGGCCAGGTCGACATCATCGGGATCGGCATCAGCCCTTCACACGGACTCAAAAAAGGCGTGGTCGTGAATATCGACAGCACGGTAGAGTCGATTAAAAAAGCGGTCCACGAGGCCGAACTCATGGCCGGCGTGGAGATCAACTCGGTCTATGTGGGCATCTCCGGCGGCCACATCAAGGGAATCAATTCTCGGGGCGTGGCCGCGATCAAGAACCGGGAGGTGGGATCCTTGGACGTTGCCCGTGCCATTGACGGGGCCCGGGCCGTGAATATCCCCATGGACCAGCAGATCCTTCATGTCCTCCCGCAGGAATTCATCATTGACGACCAGGACGGCATCAAAGAACCTCTCGGCATGTCCGGAACGCGGCTCGACGTCAAGGTGCATATCATTACCGGCGCGGTGACCGCTATCCAGAATATCATCAAGAGCTGCTCGCGCGCGGGGCTGACCGTGAACGACCTGGTGCTCCAGCCGCTTGCATCGAGCAGGGCAGTGCTCACGCCCGAGGAGCAGGACCTCGGCGTGGTGGTCGTGGACATCGGGGGCGGGACCACGGACGTGGCGTTCTTCCTGGAGGGCAGCCTGTGGCACACGGAGGTGCTTCCCATCGGCGGCAATCATCTTACCAACGACATTGCCATCGGCCTGCGCACACCCGCGTCGGAAGCCGAGAAAATAAAGATCAAGTACGGGTGCGCGCTCGCATCGCTGGTGAAGCATGAGGAGACGCTGGATGTTCCGAGCGTGGGCGGCCGGCCGCCGCGGCTTCTCTCCCGTCAAATCCTGTGCGAGATCATCGAGCCCCGCGTCGAGGAACTTCTCGGGATGGTGCAGCAGCGGCTCAAGAAGACCGGGTTCGAAGACATGTTTGCATCCGGCGTAGTGCTTACCGGCGGGACCGCTCTCATGGAGGGCATGCAGGATGCCGCCGAACGGTATCTCGGTCTCCCGATCCGGCGCGGCACGCCGAGAAACATCGGCGGCCTCATGGATGTCGTGAACAGCCCTATCTATGCAACGGGTGTCGGGCTCGTGATCTACGGCGCCGAGAACCGGGAAGAGGCGCCGCGCAAGTTCAGCGCCGGCGGTACAGTGAACAGGTTCTGGAAGTGGTTGGGAGAATACATTTAGAGTTCATAGAGTTCATGGAGTCTTTAGAGTTTATGGAGTTGATTGCCGAGACTCTACGAACTTTATAAACCCTATAAACTCTACAAACTGTCAGCGTTTTTCGGACCGGAGGACTTATGGACGACAACCTTGACTTGGGATTTCAAGACATCATGGATTTTGTCGCAAAATCGGACAATACGACCTGTACAAACGAGTCACGCGAGGAGAGGGGGGCAAACAAGATGTTCCAATTTGAAGAAGAGAGACTGCCTGCCGTGATTAAAGTGATCGGCGTAGGAGGCGGCGGGAGCAACGCCGTGAGCAGCATGATTCAATCGGACATCATGGGAGTCCAGTTCATCGTGGTGAACACCGATATGCAGGCCCTGGACCGCACCAACGCGCCGATCAAGCTCCAGATCGGGTCCAAGCTGACCTGCGGCAGGGGGGCCGGCGCTGATCCCGAGATCGGAAGATCAGCCGCGCTCGAGGACGCGGAGAAGATCAAAGCCGCCATTGCCGGAGCGGATATGGTCTTTATTACCGCGGGCATGGGCGGCGGCACGGGCACCGGGGCTGCGCCGGTGATCGCGAGCCTCGCGCGCGAGGTGGGCGCCGTTGCCGTGGGCGTCGTGACCAAGCCTTTCAGCTTCGAGGGCATGACCCGGATGCACAAGGCCGAAGAAGGCATCAGCGAGCTCAAGAAAAACGTGGACGCGCTGATCGTGATCCCGAACGAGCGCTTGCTTAATCTTGCGGAGAAGAAGACCACGCTGCTCGAATCCTTCAAACTTGCAGACGGCGTGCTCGGCCAGGCAGTCAAGGGCATTTCCGACGTGGTGATGGTGCCGGGTTATGTGAACGTCGATTTTGCGGACGTCAAGACCGTTATGGTAAATCGCGGCAGGGCGGTCATGGGCACGGGTATCGGCAAAGGCGAGGCCAGGGCCGTGGAAGCTGCGCAGAAAGCGATAGCCAGTCCCCTTCTCGAAGACGGCTCGATCAAGGGCGCCCGCGCGGTGCTCATCAACATCACCGGCGGAAACGATATGGGGATTTACGAACTGAATGAGGCCTCCGCTATCATTAAAGAAGAAGTAGACCCGGGCGCAAATATCATCTTCGGCGCGGTGATCAACCCGGTGATGAGCGAAGAGGTCATGGTCACGGTGATCGCGACCGGCTTCGACGAGGAGGGCATCCGCGAACGCGTGAAACGGCCGGTGAGCTTGAAGGAGTTCATGAAAGTCGTGGACAAGCCGAAGAAAAAACAGGAGGCCTTCGATTTCCGGAATGAGGCGCTCGGGATCAATGGCGAGGACCTGGACCGGCCCACGTTTTTGCGTAGGCAGGCGGATTAACTGATTTAATGCGCATAGAAAGTCAAACCCATAACAAGGCTTTTGAAGGGTAAACGCCATGCACTCAAGTTAGCAGGAGTTTGGCGGTGACTTCAGAACTTGACGCTGAGAATGAAGAAATTGACATGATCACGAATCCTATCATTGGATTTATTTTAAGGTATGACTTTCGCTGACTTTTCTGATATTATATTCATAAACCTACGAGGCCCCAGATGGTGGAATATACACACCTAAAAAACGCGCCTATCACGGAAGCGCTCATAGATATTCGAATCAAGATTAAAGAGAATTTTGATATTGAGCGGTTTCAGACGCTCTCAAACACCATTTCAGACCAATATCCTGATAAAAAAGCCCGCCATCGCTGGGAAGGCCGACTTGAATTCAAAAAGGGTGAGGGGCCCATTTCAACGAGCGCTGAAACTGTTGATGGATATATTTTCACATCTGCCGATCAGAAGCAGGTATTTCAAGCAAGGATAGATGGGTTTACGTACAACCGGTTGCAACCTTACGATAACTGGGAAGCATTCCGCAACGAGGCCATGAAATTATGGCAATTGTATAGCAGTTTAATCGCTCCGGACATCGTGCGGGTTGCGGTGAGGTATATTAATAGATTTAACATACCGCTTTTCCCTCAACCCCTTGGTGATTTTAACGAATATTTGACCGCTGCTCCCATCGTACCGGAAGGACTGCCTCAAGGCGTCAGCAGTTTTCTCTCCCGGATAGTGATTCACGATCATGAAACAGACGCTGATGCCATTATTACTCAGGCGTTTGAGCAGATTGTCGACCCAAAATATCTTCCAATTATATTGGACATAGACGTATTCAAGCAAAAAGAACTGATAAGTGAAAAAGATGCTTGGCAAACCCTCGAAAAAATGCGGCATTTGAAAAACAGCATCTTTTTTAAAAGCATAACTGAAAAAACAAAGGAGCTATTCAAATGAGCGTTGCGATTCCTTGTATAGGTTTTGACTGCCCGAGTTTCCTTGCAAAGCCGAGCGGGGTCGTGACCTCCTCAGGTAATTTTGAAAAGATCGCAGACCAGATTGCGGAAATGTGGAGCTCGCAGTCTATCACATTCGGCGGTCCTCTGGGAGAGACCTTGATGTCTTTGTATATTGTTTACAAAGAATGCTCAAAGGCAGACTGGGATGGCTACGGAGCAACAGCGATTACCGCCGACGCGTACGAGGAGGCCATAAAGATTATTAAGCTGCTTCCTTCATCTATTCGCATGCCGGAAATCGTCGCTGAACCGAGTGGAGAAATAGGCCTCGAGTGGCGGCGCGGCAGAGGGCAGATATTTGTGATGAGCGTTAGCGGCAGACATCAAATCAATTACGCAGGTCTTTTCAGCGGAAATACCATTCACGGTTCTGAATATTTTGGTGAGACCATTCCCTCGCGTATCATTGAACATCTCAGACGGTTAGATTCTTAGGAGTTCGCTTTGAACCTGGTCGACACAACAGAAACGCTATCGCGATTTCTATATCATAAAAATCACTATCGTTCTTTGGATCAGACTGTCAAGTATACTGCATTTATTCCTCCTGAGAACAAGCGGCTATCCGTATTCCGAACTTTCAGTCTTTCCGAAAATGAAATATGGGCTTTGGGAGATAATTTGCGCAGTGTGCCGTCTTTAGGTCGCGCCGATTTTAAGACCGAAGGTGTTAGTGAAGCTGGCTTGACCATAGAAGCAGACGATATTCCTGTACGACATGCTAATATCATAGGCTGGCCAGCGGAATCGTCAGCAATAAAATTGAAGGCCTTGTTATTGGCAGAAAAAGCACTACTCCGCCTGAAATAGGGGGAGAGAATTATACTAAATAACAACCCCGCTTTTTACAAAAGTATTTTCCTCCTCCGCGATAAAAAAATACTACTCCTTAGGCCGCCGAAAACTTCTTATCAGGCTTATCGTCCAGGCGACATTGGCCGCAATAAAGACGACGATGAGTCCCCACATCCATTCAGTCGGCAACGCAGGAATGGCGGACAGATTTGCCTTGATTACCAGAAATAATATCCCGTCCATTAAGAGCAGCGCCATACATCCGGTAAACAGCATTTGATCAGACAGCCGGTCCAGGGTTTGTTTTTTTCGCTCCGGAGCCAGCCAATACCCTTTATTCGGAAGGTTTATCAGAGACTCAGGCACCAGACGGATGACGAGAGGCAGTCCCCAAAAGAGAAGTGACATGACCACGACGATGATACCGTAGAAAATAAAAAACTGATGCTTCGATCCCCATCCATCTGCCCTGCCTGAAGCGTTGAAGTGTATTGCCATTCGATCCGGTAAAAGAGAATAGAAAAAAAGCCCTTCAAGAAACCCCAGCGCAACACTCAAAAGAAAGAAAAACCGCATATTACTCATACGTCACCTCACCGCATGCTTATTTGCTCCGCTTCGAGCTTGCAGCTCTATCAACAGCGCTGAAAATCCCCCGAAGAACAGCCACGTCCCTCTGACTCAGCCGCGACCTCCCGAACAATTGACGCAACGTAAACATCATTCTCTCTGTTTCGTTTTTACCGAGGAATTCAATGTCCAACAGCGTTTTTTGGAGATGCTGGTAGAAATCCTCGATCGTTTTCGAAGAGGCTAGCTCTTTGGCATCCTGCGCCAGGCGTGCCTTTGATGCAAGAAATAATTCATAGGCGATTATCATGACTGCATGCGAAAGATTGAGCGAGGGGAACGAGTCCGATGACGGGATGGTGATGATCTCGTGGCAAAGAGAAAGGTCTTCGCGTGTCAGGCCGTTCACCTCGTTTCCGAACACCAGCGCGATTTTGTTCCGGGAGAGGAGCGGGATGATCTCCTCGGCGGCATCACGCGGCGTGCGGATGTTTTTCCGCAACCGGCCTTTGTGTCTTGACGTGCCGAACACCAAGGCATAATCAACAAGGGCTTCTTTCAGCGTTGAAAATACTTCAGCGTGCGCAAGAATGGTTCCAGCTCCGACGGCAAGTTTGGCAGCTTCTTGCGTCGGGTCTTTTGGCGGCTGGACCAGGATAAGGCGCGACAACCCCATGTTCATCATGCATCGGGCTGTTGAGCCGATGTTGGCGGGCGATTTGGTGTCCACGAGGACGATGCTGATGTTGTTAAGTAATGATGCTTTATTCATAGACGCTGTTCACCACAACTGATACGTATACCATGATATCGTAAAATTCTTCTTTTTACAATTCTTGGTTATTATCGTTATATAATCAAGTTGACATTCCCACCACGGCCTGTTACATTACGCCCGTAATGAGCATGATCGCTATATCTCTTCAGTCAGGCAGCAATGGAAACTGTATTTACGTGGAAACGGGCGGCGTTAAGCTCCTGTTCGACGCGGGGATCACCGGGGTGCAGGCTGAGGAGCGGCTCGCAGCGCACGGCCGCGACATCCGGCAGGTCGATGCCGTCATCATCTCTCACGACCATGGCGACCACATCCGCCACGCCGGGGTATTTCAGCGCAAATACGGGTTGCCGATCTTCGTCACGCCCGCAACGCTTGCCGCGGCTTCCGCGCGGTGCAGTCTCGGGAAATTGAAGGATGTGCGCCATTTCCGGTCGAGTGATAAACTCCGTTTCGGAGACGTCACGGTGTACGCCATACCTACGCCGCATGACGGGGTCGATGGTTCGGCGTTTGTAATCGAGTCAGGCGCGAAGCGGCTCGGCATATTGACCGACCTCGGGCATGTGTTCAGGGACCTTTTGCATATCGTCTCGTCGCTCGATGCTGTTTTTCTTGAAAGCAATTACGATCCTACCATGCTCGCAGCAGGGCCCTACCCCGCGTATCTCAAGCAGCGGATCAAAGGCCCGAAGGGGCATCTTTCGAACCAAGAGGCCGCGGAGCTGCTGTGCCGCGCTTCGGAAACGAATCGCCTCCAGTGGGCATGCCTTGCCCATCTTTCTGAACAGAACAACCATCCCGACGTAGCGCTCAAGACGCACCATGAAGTCATGGCCGGGTGCGTTCCCCTCTACGTGGCGGACCGCTATTGCGCCACGGAAATCTTCACGGTTGCATAATCATTTTATTAAAGCACCAAGTTCCAAACACCAAATAGCAAATAAATTCCAATGACCAAACGTCAAGCCCCAAACGCATGCGCTTGTAATTTGGTGTTTGAATATTATTTGTAATTTGTGATTTGGAAATTGGTTTTGGGTATTTCAGAACAGTATTCCCACCACTGCTCCGGTCATGCACGTGGCCAACGTTCCGGCGATGATCGCCCTGATGCCGAGCCCCACCACCTCATCTCGTCGTTCCGGCGCAAGACTGCCGAGCCCTCCGATAAGTATTCCCAGGCTGCCGAAATTCGCAAAGCTGGAGAGAGCATAGGTCATGATCAGCCTGCTGCGCGGATCGAGCGCTCCAGCAGGGAGCTTGGCAAGATCGAGGAATGCAAGCAGCTCGTTCAAGATGGTCTTCGTGCCCATGAGGTATCCTGCGGTATGGGCCTGCTCCCACGGAATGCCGAAGAGCCAGACAACAGGGGCCATAACAAAACCAAGTATCCTCTGGAGAGTGAGCGGCTGGCCTCCTATATTCGGTAAAAGCCCAATAAGCTGGTTTCCCAAATAAACGAGCGCGACCATGACCACGAGCATGGCTATGATGTTCAGGAGAAGGTGGAGCCCGTCCATAGTCCCCTTGACCACTGCATCCATCGAGCCGGTTGCAGTCCTCTGCGGGATAAGCGCCCCTGATGTTTCCTCCCCTGTTTCAGGCACCATGATCCTTGCTATGGTAATGGCTGCGGCAACATGGATGAAGGAGGCTATAAGAATGTGGCCGAGCGGGTCCGGGATTACGCCATTCAAAAACGTTGCGTACAGGATCATCACGGTCCCGGCAATGCAGGCCATGCCCACGGTCATGAGCGAGAACAGCTCGCTTCTGGTCATGCTTTTGAGATAAGGCTTGATCACGAGAGGCGACTCAATCATACCGAGAAAGATCGTCGTGGAAGCGCCGAGACCGAGCGCGCCGCCGATGTTCATGGTTTTCTGGAGCACGAACGAGAAGCCCTTCACAATATACGGCAGGATGCGCCAGTAAAAGAGCAGGGATGAAATCGCTCCGATCACAAGCACAAGGGGGAGCGCCTGGAAGGCGAGAACAAAGTTTGACCCAGGATCCTGGATCAGAAACGGCGGTGTTCCTCCGCCGATATAGCCAAAGACAAAGGAAGTGCCCGCTTTTGTCGCCGCATCGAGTGACAGCACGATGTTGTTCAGGAGTAGAAATAACTTTTTAAAGACAGGAATGTAGAGCAGGATGCCTGCGATGGAGAATTGGACGATGACGCCGATGAGCGCCGTCGTGTACTTGACACTCTTTCGATTTTCGCTGATGAGCCAGGCAATGCCGAGGAATACGACGATGCCGAGCAGACCTTGAAGATGCATGAATAGACTCCTTTAAACCGAACGGCGGACTCTCGCCCCCGATACAACCATTCGAGGGCAGGCTCCGGCGTAGAGAAAAACGCGATTCAAAATTCAAGATTTAAGCGTCACGTTGGTGCAATTATGCCATGCGAGGGGACAAATTTCAATTCAAAAGAAGGAGGCGTTGAGTGAGAGGCCTGTGGGATGGGTTGGGGGAGAGTAATACGGTCAGACAGGCATGACTACATTAAGTCAAATCGCATTGATGTCCTGGTTTTCGAGTATGCGTTTTGATGCGCCTTGTTTGGCGACTTTGATCATTGCGCGGCCCACCAGCTCTGAGGTAGTAATGTACTTCGGGAAGAGGAATTTGAGGACAGGGTAGAATGGCCCCAGTATCATATACAAGATTCTATAGAGCTTGGTCTTCGAGACAATCCCGTGCAGCGGCTGGATAAATGCCGGCCGAAACATATATGCTGCCCTGAACGGCAAGCGGATCAGGGCGTTCTCTGTCCTGCCCTTTACCCGCGCCCACATACTTCTGCCATGTTCGGTGCTGTCCGTGCCTGCCCCGGACACGTATATGAATGTCATATTCGGGTTCAACTCGGCCAGGGTCTGCGCCGCTGCCAGGGTGATGTCGTACGTTACTCGCTGATAGTCCGGCTCTGCCATGCCTGCTGAGGAGACTCCGAGACAGAAGAAGCATGCGTTATACCCAGAAAGATCGTTCTTAATCGAAGAGAAATCGTAGAAATCCTTGTGCGCGATCTCTCGCAGTTTCTTATGCTGTTGCCCGGTTGCGCTCCGCGTGATCGCGAGCACGCTCTCCACATCAGGATCAAGCAGACATTCCCGCAAGACGCCCTGTCCGACCATGCCGGTTGAGCCAAAGAGGATTATTTTCATGTCGTATATTCCTCTTCTCCATTTTTGAACATATCCGGGTATTTCTGTACCAAGTGTTTTACTTTGGCAACTGCGCCCCATTGCTGGTAACAGGAGCGAGCTTTATGCAAATAGGGCCGTGCATTGTTTTCAATGCCTCGTGAAAGATAATGCTTTGCCGCAAGCTCATTGGCGATTGCTTCTTCCTGGATGAATTCATTTTCCCTTGACAAGGTGATGGCCTGATTATATAAGCGTTCCGCTTCAAAATAATCTCCTCGGACACGGGCCATCTCTGCCGCAACAAGAGAGTGTTTATTCAGGAAATTTTGGGGACAGTTCTCTGCCCAGGTTTTCATCTTTTTCTGATTCTTTTTCAGTCTTTTCCAGTATGACCATCTATCTACCAGACTGCCGGACGGATATAAGGCCGTCAGCGTGAGCGAATAGTAAAAATTATGGTGCGGAAGATAATACATGCCGATCAGGTGATCTGTATTGTTCTGCAATTTCACAGAGGCTTCAAGGGCACTTGGGAGTTCATCGAATAAATAGTAGAGGGGCAATTTAAAAATATAATAAATTAATAAAATAAACTGGTTCCATTCTATCTTCAGCTTTGTTACAAGGTCAGCCTCATCGAATTGATCATCGCTGAAACAGGAAGGACCTTTTGTTTGTCCTTTTAAGCACATAATCATCCGAAGTACGGTTGTTGTTGATAGAATCATGTCTTCAAAGTTCAATCGTGTAAGAACTTGCAGGTATTTTTCAGCCTGTTCTTGCGTATCATCAAGTTGATCGCCTTTAAAAAACTTCATAACAGAGTGGATGCCGGCGCTATAACTGGCATAAACGAAATTGCCGGATTCAAGGCTGTATGCATAACCAGCGTTGAAATAATCAATGCTCGTTTTAAGATGTTGTGTCCAATGATTAATGAATGCAGCAAGACCAAAATTACATTGAGCTCTTATCGATAAGTTAGGGCGCTGATTGCTCAATCTTAAGCCAACGCTTGCAAACTCATAACCAGACTGATAATCACCTAAGACAGACCCTATAAGAAAACCATATGACATATACCCCAAAGGACTGGCTGTTGTTTGTCCATATCGTAATGACACAGTGAATATGTTCAGCATGGCCAAGCTAAACAACTTTTTGTTATAGTAATATGCCGCAGGGCTCATGTTTATCAAAATATCTGCCATGGTTTGTCTGGTTGGATCCACTACCTGTGGCAAGAATGCCAGATCACCAGGTTTCCGTTGGCCGATTTGCCATTTTATTTTCAAGAGTTCTTTTAGTACAGAGAGTTTGCTTGGATTGCTCGGCATGTTGAGTCCGAGCAGTTTTAATCCTTCTCGTGCATACCGCAGTGCTTCCCGGGGTCTTCCTTTATTTTGTGAGAATGTGACCCGTATCCGGTATATTTCAGCTTTTGCTCCGTTTGTTTTTGCATTCCTGAGGATGATTTCAAAGAGCGCTTCGGTACCGTCAAAATTGCCGCTTAAATACAAACACTCCGCGCACTCCATGTACAGCGAAAGAGTCAAGTCATAGTGTAGGCCCCAGCTATCCACGGAGAGAAGCTCAGTCCCTTTTAATAAATATTGCGCAGCTGAAGCAAAGGCTGTTGAGGCCTTTGCTTTTTTTCCGGCCATGAGGTTCAGCTCCGCCAGCTCAAGTCTTTTCCGGAGACTTGCGATACGCTCTGTTCCCAAGTTCAGCTGATCGACAATGTAATATATTTTTTCGTTTCGGCTTTCCGGTCCTGTTCTGCTCAAAACAAAGTGGCCGATAAGACCGTGCGTTTCCTTTTTCTCGTTGTCGGAAAGCAGGGAGTAGGCGGCCTCCCGGATGCGGTCGTGGAAAAAGGCATATACCGTATGCATTGGTATGATGAGCGTTTCTTGAATTGCAGGGCTGATAGCAACGAGCGTCTGACCAAGGGATTTTCCGCTTATAACCGCCAGGGTCTCCAGGTCGAACCGGTTCCCGATGCACGATGCGAGCATGAGCGCAGTCTGGGTGTCAGGAGAGAGTTTGTGAATTTTGGAGACCAAGAGATCGACGATGCTGTCGGCCATTGGAAGGCTTTCAACCTCTTTAGCGTTCCATTTCCATCCGCTCGTTGACTCGTATACCAGTTTTTTTTCTTCGAAGAGCACCTTCAGCATCTGGCCGATAAAAAGCGGATTGCCGCGGGTCTTGCGAAAAACGATGCGGGCCAGCGGTTCCGTCTGCTCGCGCGAACATCCAAGGGCGCCTGCTATGAACGCATTGACGTGTTCAGCCTGGAGTGGTTGCAGGTTTGTGGCCGTGATAGGAACCCCGGCCTTTGTCAGATCGTCCACCATGAGCGCAAGTGGATGAGTCGGACCGGACCCGGGCTCGCGCGAAGCGCTGATGATCAAGTCGGCTATCAATGAGTTGACGTGCTCAACTTGAAGAGGCGGCAGCGTTGTAGCCGTGATGGACACTCCTGTTTTTGTCAAATTGTCCACCATCTGCTTGAAGGGATGGGCTGCGCCTACTTCAGTGTCCCGGAAGGCGCCGATGATCAAAAGGTGTTTTGACTCGGGGTCCGTGATCAGGACCCGTACCAGGTTCAGGCTGGCCAGATCCACCCATTGCAGGTCATCCAGGAAGAGAACGAGCGGGCGCTCTTTCTGTGCGAAAACTCCGACAAATTTCTGCATTACGCGGTTAAACCGGTTTTGTGCTTCTAAGGGGTCTGTATACGTAACCGCGGGCTGGCTGCCTATGATTCGTTCAATTTCCGGGATTACGTCGATGATGATCCGGCCATTGGCGCCGACTGTCTGCAGGATTCGTTCTCTCCAGAAGCGTATCTGTTCTTGGTCCTCGGTGAGTATTTGTCTTGTAAGGGCAATGAAGGTCTGGATGATAGCGCTATACGGCACATCTGTCTTCAGCTGGTCGTACTTTCCGGCGGCGAAATAGCCGTTTCGTTCAATGATTGGTTTGCGGATTTCCTGTATGAGGGCTGTTTTGCCGACACCCGGATTGCCGCTTATGAAGAGCGCTTCAGTGGTTCCTTGTTTGACCCGGTCAAAGGTCGAGATTAAACGATCGAACTCTTGTTCTCGTCCATAGAGTTTTCGGGGAAGGTTCAGTGTCAATATTTGCGGTTTCATAATGGTATGAGTGAGGAAAACAGGATCACGCTGCCGAATACATCATCCAATAATTAGTATCCTGCGGTCTTACGTAAGCACGTCGAAAAGCGAGGAAGCATCTTGATGAGTAGTCAAAGGTGTTTAGCGTGCACATGACATGTTTGCAGTTAATAAAAAGAACAGCCGCAGATTACTACAGATTAATGAATTTGGCAAGGACTTTGATCAGCTTTGTCAGCTTGTTCGGACAAGCATAAACTGGCCTACCGATGATATGAGTATGGGAATTATTATTAACCGTGATTGTTGGAGAGGTGATGTGATTGGGATTTGGAAGGATCGTCCGAGAAAGACAAACAGTCAACTACGCCTTCACCACCCGCACAAGGGAATTGTTCTCGTTCAGGCCGTCGATGATTGCGCCGAGGCCTGCCATGTTATGGAGATAGTCGATGGCGTCTTTTGATATCTCTTCGCCGGGAACGAGGAGCGGGATGCCGGGAGGATAAACGGTCACGATTTCTGCAGAAACCCGTCCCACAGTCTGATCAATGCTCACCATTTCCGTATCTGAATAGAATGCATCGCGCGGGGTCATGACAAAGCGGTTATTCAGCACCGGCGGATGGACCTTATCCAGAGGCAGGAGCGCACCCTGGAGCCCGGTCTCCGTCGATATTATCTGAAGCGCGTCCACCAGGCGGTTCAGGTCATCCTGCCGGTCGCCGATCGAGACGATCACGAGCACGTGGAACGGGTCCGCCATTTCAACCTGGATGCCGAAACGGGTATTCAACATCTGGGACACGGAGTAACCCGAGAGCCCCAGGTCGGAAACCGTGATCGTGAGTTTCGTCACGTCCATGTCCGCCATGCCTGCCTGTTTTGCCCGATCCTTGGTGAAGCAGGTGATGCCGGAGATGTTGTTTATCTTTGCACGGGCCTCTTCCGCGAGCTTGATGGTCCGGGTCAGGAGCTTTTTGCCTTCCGTTGCCATCTGCATGCGAGCGAGGTCGAGCGAGGCCATTAGGATGTACGATGGGCTCGTGGTCTGAAGGAGTTTGAGCGTGTTGGTGAGGTCGTCGATGTTGATCCTGTCGGATTTGGCGTGCAGCATGGAGGCCTGTGTCATGCCTCCCACGATCTTATGGGTTGACTGGACGCACAGGTCGGCGCCGGCCTCGAGCGCGCACTTCGGAAGTTTGGGATTAAACTTAAGGTGCGGGCCGTGGGCCTCGTCCACGAGCACGATCAGCCCTTTTTCATGGGCGTAGGAGATGATTTTTTCAATATCAGCGCAGAGGCCGTAATAGTTCGGGCTGGTGAGCATAAGCGCCCGTGCGCCGGGATTTTCGTCTATGGCCTGTTTGGCTGTTTCAAAGGTCACATTGAGCGTAAGCTTGAGGTCCCGGTCGAAGACCGGCTGGAAAAAGACCGGCTGGGCCCCGCTCATGATAAGGCCTGTGAGCACCGAGCGGTGGCAGTTCCGGGCGATCAGCACCTTGTCGCCTGGGCCGGTTACGGACGCGACCATGGCATGATTTCCCACCGTGGTCCCGTTTACTAAAAAGTACGAGCGGTCCGCACCCGCGGCTTTTGCCGCAAGTTCCTGGGCTTCTTTAATAACGCCGGTGGGGTTCTGGAGCGAATCGACCTCGTCGAGGGTAGTGAGATCAATAGAAAATATGCGCGGACCGACATATTTGCGAAATCGGGTGGAAATGCCTTTGCCGCTTTTATGTCCTGGGGTATGGAACGAAACCTTGTGGCTCTCCGCAAGGCTGACCATGGCGTCGAACAGCGGAGTACGGAACTGCTCGTCCTCTAGGCGGTTGGGAGGAGGATTCATGGCCTCAATGGTACGTAAAGAGGGGGGCGTTATCCTCTATGATCTTGGTTTCTTCCGCCATGGCTTTGCGGATGTGCTTGGGCAGCATATACATGCCCTGGTTCGTGATGCCGTCGTAATACCGGTTCTCGCCCTTGATCCGCTTCTTGATCATGGCATCCAGGTCTTTGGGCGCAAATTTGCTCGGGTCGAGGTTCTTTGAGGCAAGGGTAAAGCCCCACGGGAGCCCAAAGGACGGAATGGACACGTTGTACGGGCAGACTACGGGGAAAACGGAACTTAAGGTCTTGTGCACAGCAGTAAAGTTCAATAGCTGGTGCAGGGCCGTGGTTCCCGCCTGGAGCGAGATGGTCCCGTCCGGGCTGAGCCGTTCTTTTACAATCTCGTAGAACTCGCGGGTAAACAGGAGATAGGCCGGGCCTTCTTCTACCGGCTCGGAAATGTCGATGATGATCACGTCATAGGTGTCTGTGGTCTCTTCCAGATACTTCCGGGCGTCCATGTACCGGAGGTCGGTCCGGGGGTCGTCAAAAGCGCCCTGGTGCCACTCAGGAAGGAGCTCCTTGGACTTTTCGACCACTTCCTGGTCAATGTCCACCATCATGCAGTATTCCACGCTCTTGTGGCGTAGTACTTCCCGGAGCGTGGCGCCCTCGCCGCCGCCCACGATGAACACCCGTTTGGGGTCGGGGTGGGTGAGGAGCGCGGGATGCACCAGTGCCTCGTGATAGATGAACTCGTCGGTCATGGTGGACTGCATTTTGCCGTCCAGCACAAGGCACCGGCCGTAGCTGCCGCTGTCCATGATCTCCATACGCTGGTATTTCGTCTGGCTGGCGTAATGGATCATGCGAATGCCGTGAATATGCCCCTCTTCGGGGCTTGTGTACTCAATGAACCATTTGTAGCTCTTCGGCTCTATCATGCTTAGGCATTTCTCCGGGCATCGGCTTATGGGGCAGTTTCTCGTTACCCAATATGCCCCGCTTCATCTCGACGATGGAGGGGTTCTTCGACTCGAACTTTTCAATGAGGTATTGTGCGGCGACCCTGGGATCGATCAGGTCTCCGCAGGTGAAAACATCGACTGCGGCGTAGCCGTATTCCGGCCAGGTGTGGATGGCAAGGTGGGATTCGGCAATGACAACCATCCCGCTGATGCCAAAGGGGCTGAATTCGTGGAAAGCGACCTCTACAATCGTCGCTTTTGCCTCCAAAGCAGCATTTTTAAGAGTTTCACGTACAAATTCCAAACTACCGAGTGTTTTGGGGTTGCAATCCCGCAACTCTAACAACAGGTGGGTACCCAAAGCGTGCAACCTGTTTACCTCCTTCTCCGCCCGCCGAACCAGCTTCCCGACATTGCCGGGATCCCGCGAGCACCGCCTCCCGTTCTCACGGAAGGGCTAGCGACCGAATCCAACCCGTCTCAAACTTCCGACGGCGCCAAAAAACTCAAAACTTAGTTTCCATTTATCAAAAATACTGTTCTTTGTCAAGAATAAAATGAAGCGCGCTCAATTTTTTTTCGGAGCGTTTTTTCGCCGCGTTTCAGGGGTCCCCGAGAGGCGCGTTCGCTTCTATTTTTCGATGCGCAATATACTCTTTTTTACGCCGAATGCAAGCGAAAATTGATTTCGATGAAAAAAAACTTTACAAGCTTGTCCAACCGGGTTACTATTAAACTTCGACTCCGCAATACGGGAGGAGAGAGACCAATTTTTTGGAGGAATTCCATGTCTGCTGACAACAACGGCTTTGTCGAGATCGCCTCAGTGCTCGTCAACCCTGAAATTTTCACCCGTCCCTATACCTGCGACGTTGAAAAATACGGTTGCAAGTCCATGTGCTGCTACCGGTCCTGCATTGTGCCGGAGCAGGAAGCCGTGAAGATCGAGGGACACCTGGACGGAATCCTGGCGTACCTCTCTTCCGAGAACCGGGAGGCGATCACAAAGAACGGTTCGGTGCTCGCCGATTGCGCCAAACAGTGCCCCGCAGGCTGCGTGATCCACGAGGACGAGGCCAAGGCCATCCGAAGGAACTTCGGCGGCAAGCCTTTCAGCTGCGTGCTGCTGTTCAACAACGACTGCTCTCTGATCTATTCGAACAAGGACGGGATGCGGTACTGCAGCGTGCACAGTTACGCCATCGAAAAGGGGATGGTATGGGAGGAATTCAAGTTTGCCGACTGCGTGCAATACCCCCTTTCGTTCTATCAAACCGAAGAGGGCAAGCGGGTGCTCTCGATACAGGACACCCCGTACCTGAACCATATCCGCTGCATGACCGAGCCTGCGGGCGAGCCCATGTATAAGAGCCTCAAGAAGACCATCGAGACGTTTATGGGCAAAGAGTTCTACAAAGAGCTGGAAACCTATGCAGGGAAGAGGAAGAAGTAACGTGCCGTTGGAAAAAACGGCAATAACCAATAAACAAACACCAAATTGCAAATAAACATCAATGACCAAATCGCCAAGCTCCAAACGTTTGGGTATTGTTATTTGGTGCTTGGTTATTATTTGGATATTGATGCTTGTTATTTGTGATTTGTAGCTCTGATGTAGTATAATTCTCCCTATGAGCAACCTTTTCCTCAGCTTTACCATAGCCATCGGCGCCGCTGTCGGTCTTGTCACCTTGAGCAAGGTTTTTGACCTCGAGTTCTACACCTCCAAGATGCTGCCGCTCGTCCCCATACTCTACGCTATTGTCTACGAAGTCATTGAGCACGTGAAGGGAGGCAAGGGCAAAACCAAGGCCTCCCGGCACGCCAATGATAAGGAAGCAACAAAGACGGCTGAAGAAGCTCCGACTGCGCAGGGTCTCACAGCGGAACGCATCATCATGGGCGTAGGGGTGAGCTTTGTCATTAAGTTTACCGTGGAGCTTTGCCTCGTCCTGCTCTTCCTCCAATACAGCGGGCAGTCCTTCAACGAGGTCTACGGCAGCTTCGGCTTTGAGACCGTCGGTACGTTCCTGCGGGGAGAACACCCCTGGCTCTCCGGCAACCAGGGTGTGTATCTGCTGGCGCTCATTGCCCTCATCACGTGCTTCGGCACGGGCCTCTGGATAGGGTATACGACGAAGGGAAAAGCGATGCTCGAAGGCGTGATCATCGGCGCGGCGATCACGGTCCTCCTGTCCATGACCAATATGCTCAGCCTGTATCGGAAGTTTGAAGAGGTGACGGTCAGGCTTGCCGACTCGATGGGGTATGTGATGCGCGCGGGCTTTGTGGTCGTGATCGGGCTGCAGGTGCTGCTCTACGGCCTCTGGAGCGGCCTGGTGCAGATGGGGAAGGAAGATCGAGCGAAACAGAAGGTGAGTAAAAAGTCAAAGAAGTAGTCCCGCGACGTAGAAAGTAAAAAACACAAATCTCAAGTTCCCAAATCACAAATAAATATCAATAATCAAATCATCCAACTCCAAACGTTTGGATATTGTAATTTGGCGATTGATTATTATTTGTATATTGGGATTTGGTGCTTGCTCTTGGAAGGTCATTGTGGAAACCGTCGCGCTTCGCGGAAATGCTTTTTCCAGTAGGGATCGCTGAGGCTGTTTCTCCGTACTTTCTTTCCGGAACTTGGGGCGTGAACAAACTGATTGCCGCCGATGTAGATACCGACGTGTGAGTAGCTCCCGCCCCTTTCATCAAAGAAAAGCACATCGCCCTTTTGCATGCTGCCCGCGCCCACCAGGCGGCTGACGCTTCTCAATGTCTTCGTCCCGTGCGGCACGTCCAGGCCCGCAGTCAGGTAGCTGTATCGGACCAAACCGCTGCAGTCAAAACCGGAGGGAGTGTCGCCCCGGTACTTGTACGGTCTCCCGACCATGGACAATGCCGTATGCGTCGCTTTCTCACCGATGGCAGGCGTGTATCCTCTCACTTCTTTGACCGGCAGCGAAGACGCGCAACCGACCACCAGGAGAAGGGAAACCCATAGAGTATATCTCGGCCATGGCATTCTACGCATGTTTCTTCTCTCCATAACTGCCCCATACTAAACAATAGGCCGCGCGATGTCAATTACTCTTCAATCGCGAAGAAAAAGGCAAACCATAAAACCTCTTGACCCTGTTTTAACACCCTGCTATAGTCAACTTATGAAACACACCGTCACCTTTCTACCCGATAATGTCACGGTCAGCGTTGAGGATAACACGAGCCTCTTCAGGGCCGTGAAAGCCGCGGGCGTGTATGTGCTCTCGTCGTGCGGGGGCAAGGGCAACTGCGGCAAGTGCAAGGTCGTGATCAAGAACGGCACGATTGAGAGCGGCAAGTCCCGCTCGTTCCTGACCGCCGAAGAGATCGAGCGCGGCTACGCGCTCGCCTGCCATGCACGGGTCAAAGGCGACGTGACCATCGAGATTCCGCAAGAGTCGCGGATGCAGGCAAAGCACAAAATCGCGACGGGAGCGAAGGCAGAAGATGTTCTCAAACACATGCAATCGATCGGCGGATGCCTCGAATCGCGCATCAGCCGGGTCTACCTCGAGATCAGCCCTCCTACGATAGACGACAATATCGCGGATTACGAGCGGCTCCGGCGGGCGCTTGATCAAGCGGGCTTCGATGCATCGCACCTCCACATGAACTACCTGACCTTGAGCAAGCTGTCCCATGTGCTTCGCGAAGGCGATTGGAAAGTGACCGTGTCGTTCTTCAACGTGACCGAGGTGCTTGAAGTGCTCAGCGTCTTTCCCGGCGACGTCACGAAGACGCGGTACGGCGCGGCCGTGGACATCGGCACGACCACCGTGGTCGTGTATCTCGTGGACCTGACGAACGGCCATATTATCGGCACTGCCTCGACCTACAACAGCCAGGTGAAGTGCGGCGACGACGTCATCACGCGCATCGTGTACGCCACGGAGCGGAACGGGCTGAAGGAGCTTCAGGACCTTGTCGTGGGCAACATCAATGCCATGCTGCTGGACTTGGCCGAGAAGAGCAACGCGCCCCAGGGCCTGATCGACTACATCGTCGTGGCCGGCAACACCACCATGGAGCACCTGTTCTACGGCATCAACCCGCAGCATCTCCGCGAAGAGCCGTATATCCCGGTGGCCACGTTCTTTCCGCTCATCCGCGGCAAAAACGTCGGCCTCAAAATCGACGCGCAAGCCATTTTGTACGCCATGCCGAACGTGGCAAGCTATGTGGGCGGCGACATTACCGCGGGCGTGCTGGTGTCGCAGATGCACAAGCAGGAAAAGGTATCGCTGTTCATCGATATCGGCACGAACGGCGAGATGGTGCTCGGGAACAAGGACTGGCTCGTGACCGCCGCGTGCTCGGCAGGCCCGGCCTTCGAGGGAAGCGGCATCAAGTTCGGCATGCGCGCCATGGAAGGGGCCATCGAAGAAGTGGAGATCGACCCGAAGACGTTCGACGTGAACTTCCGGGTGATCGGAGACGTGAAGCCCATCGGCCTCTGCGGCTCGGGCATGATCGACGCGCTGGCTGAGATGTATATGAGCGGCGTCATCGACCAGAAGGGGAAGATCCGCGAGGAGATCGGCTCAAAGCGCATACGGAGGGGAGAGAGCGGCCTTGAGTACGTGCTCGCCTGGCGCGTCGAGAGCGCGATCAATAAGGAAATCGTGATCACCGAGGTGGACCTTGACAACCTGATCCGCGCCAAGGCGGCCATCTACGCTGGCTTTTCAACATTGCTTTCGCAAATGAACATGACCTTCGCGGACATTCAAAAGCTCTACATCGCCGGAGGGTTCGGGAGGTACATCGACATCGAGCGCGCCATCACCATCGGCATGCTGCCCGACCTGCCGCCGGAAAAGTTCCAGTTCCTCGGCAACACGTCCATCATGGGCGCCTACTACGCGCTGCTGTGCGACCAGCTTCGGCACGAGGCGGAGGAGATCGCGCGCAAGATGACCTACATCGAACTCTCCGTGTCGCACAGCTTCATGGACGAGTACCTCTCGGCGCTCTTTTTACCGCACACGCATATCGATGCATTCCCGACGGTGAAGAAGGCGCTTGAGAAGAGGAAGCAATAAGGCTACCATTTCCCCAGCTCATATTTTTCCAGCAAGTACCGTTCCAACGCATTCCTCCAAGGCGGCAGTATAATGCCGAGAGCCCGCGCCTTCGTATTCGCGAGGGCTGAATACAGCGGCCGTCTGATCTCGCCGCCTTTTCCGCTGCGGTCCACGGGCGTTATTGCCACGTTGAGCGCCATGATTTCATAAATTGCCTTGGTGAACTCGTACCAGCTGCACTTCCCTTCATTCACGAGGTGGTATATTCCCGGCCTCCGCTCCGGATGTTCGATGAGCTGCAGGACTGCTTTGCTCAGGTCCCGCGTGTAGGTAGGGGAAACGATCTGGTCGCCGCCCATCGGCAGCGGGGTCTGGGATTGCGCGTCTTCAATACGTTTATCAACAAAGTTCCCGCCCTTGTGCTGCGCGCCGGACATGCCATACAGCCCGCAGGTCCTGATTATGATCGTGTGCTCCGGGGCCACGGACAGCGCTGCAAATTCCCCGGCGAGGCGTGAAATGCCGTATATCTGGAGCGGCGCCGGCTTGTCGTCCTCCGTGTAGAGCGCTTTTTTTTGACCGTCGAAAACATAATCGGTGCTGAAGGTGACAAAAGCTGCGTTGATGCCTCTGCAGGCCGCGGCTAAATCCCGCACCGCCGCGCAGTTTACCAGGAAGGCGCTTGTTGGATCGGTTTCGCAGAGCGGGACATCGTCAAAGGCAACGGTGTTGATGACCACCTGGGGCCGGTAGTCGCCCAGCACCGCGTTGACCGAGTCCCGGGACCGGATATCGAAGACCATCAGGTCGGGAGCGTAGATCTCGTGCTGCGTATTGGTTCGCGCAATGTCCGCGCCGAGCTGCCCGGTTTTACCGATGAGAAGAATTTTCATGACAATACCCGTATAAAGCGCTTGAGCCCTTCCTGGAAATTTATTGGATCGATCCCGAAGACGTCGCGGATGTCTTGCATGCCGCAGACGTTGTCTTCCTGAAGCATGATGAGCTGGTCCGTGGTCATCGGCGGCTTCGGCAATATGGTTTCGAGTATTCGCGCCATGGGTTTCATAAAGAAGAGCGGCATATGGACAACAGGCCGCTTCCTATCCAGCGCCTCGGCAAGGGCGACAGTCACTTCTTCGTAGGTAAGCTGCTCCGGACCGCCGATCTCGTATAGCTCATTTAAAAATGAGTTGCTTGTCACGGCCTTAACAATGCATGACACCACATCGTCGATAAAGATGGGCTGGACTTTTGATTTGCCTGAGCCGATGACGGGCAGAACAGGCGACAACTTGATCGCCTGCGTCAGTCTGGTAGTGAATCCGTCACCCTTCCCGAAAATGAGCGATGGCCTGAGGATCGTGTAGGGAATGCCGCTTGCGCGCACTGATTCTTCGGCCTCCCATTTGGTTTTGTGATAGGCGCTCTTTGCGCCCGGCCGCGTGCCGAGGGAACTCATGTAAAAGAAATGGCGGACGCCGGCTTTTTTAGAAGCCTCGAGAACATTTCGCGTGCCGTCGACGTGTACGCCCTGAAAAGTGATGCCCTGCGCTTCCTGGATGATGCCGACGAGATGGACCACGCGCTCAACACTGGCTGCGGCCTTCTCAAGCGACGCCTTATCAGCGATGTCGCCCGCGACAAGATCGACTCCCAGGTCTTTGAGCAGCCGCGCTTTGTCCGGATTTCTCACGAGCGCACGTACTCGCAGGTCCTCTGTGCGCATGCGTTGGATCAGATTGGTGCCGACGAATCCCGTGCCGCCGGTTACGAGGATCATGCCGCACCTCCTTTATTAACTATAGCACGGTAAACGGAGAAATGCCTTATCAGTAACGCGCTAAAACGGCGCCGGCGTCCAGAGACTGAAGATGACCATCGTCTCCCCGCTCTTGTCCAGGCCTTGAGCAACACCGAACCTGAGCGTGATCGGCAGATAATAGGCTAGGTACATGTCGAGCCGGGCTTCAGCTCCCGCCGAACTCTTGAAGTCCCTTGCGTGGAAACCGTCGTCCCAGGCATTGCCGGATTCGCAAAAGACCGCGCCGTGGAACCTGCGAAAGAAAACGGGACCGTTGCCCATGCCCTTCTCCATGTTCTTGATAGGGAATCGATATTCGAGACTCGCGAGCGCCGCTTTTTGGCCGCGGAACTCATTCGCAGGATAGCCGCGCAGATAGACCGCTTCCTGGTCAACAGGGATCGTTATATCGCCGGGATTGTCGCCGCCCAACTGGAACGCGCGCTGCGGGACCACGTCGCCCGAGGACGTGCCCGCGAAGCCCCGCGCCAGCAGCACATGATGCGGCCAGGGGAAGTTGATATACTCATGCCAGTCAACGGTATATTTTTTCACCTCAAAGTCGCTGCCGAGAGACTTGTCGAGCTGCTCATACCCGACTTCTATAGTCCTTCCGTTTTCCGGGCTGATTGAAAATCCATATTGCTTGGCGTTGTTGTACTTGTAGCTTACCCTGCCGGACGCCAGTTCGCCCTGCGCGGGGACCGGACCGCTGTAGCCGGACCACGGTGGAATTTTGGTGAGAGCGGACACTTCTTTTCTACGGTACCCTATGGTGAGGGCCTGCTGATGTTCCAGTTTGAGCAGCGGGATGATGACCGACGCGTCAATCATCTTTGAACGTTCCGTGTAATCAGACGTCCCGATGGGATCGGAAAGGAGGTTGCCGTAGGTCACGTCCGTGTCTTGGGCCTGGAAATGGAATGTGGGGAACAAGCCGTCATAGAGATAGTCGAACGTGTACCACTTTCTGTCGTTTTTCGGACCGTAGAGACCCGTGAACAGATAGGTGTGATGTTCTATTGCGTCCCAGCCTGCGGTGAAAACACCGCCCAGTACGCCGCTTTCATGGCTGTAGCCGAACCAAGGGAGCCAGAAGCGCGGGGCCAGCGTGGGAAGCGGACTATATGGACTTGTTTTCGCGACTACGGGTTTCTCATCATATTTTATAGTCGGATACGGATCGCTGTATGCTTCAGCCGGTTTCCAGGAGCCTTTGTCTGCGGTGATGGTATGAAGATCATAGCCCTTTGCACTGTAGGAGGCAAATACGATTGTCTTGTTGTCCGGAGAAGGCGCGGGCGTGAAGGCGCCGCCGAGAACGTTCGTTACTTGCAAAATCTTCTTCGTAGCGAGCTCGTAGGCATAGAGGTTGAAAATTCCGGTTCGGTCCGAAGCAAAGTAGAGGGTTTTTCCGTCGGAACTCCAGGCAGCCCCTCCGTCAATGGCCCGGTCGTGCATTACCTCTCCGATCTTTTTTCCTTGAGCGCCGAGCAGCCAGATGTCCTTGTATCCTCCTGGTTGCCACACGCCCACGGCGATCATGCTCCCGTCGGGGCTGAACCGCGGGGTTTCATACTGGAGCGCGCTCTCTTCGGTAAGAAAGGTGATATTTTTTTCTGTAATCGAGCTGCCTTCATCGGTTGGAATGGTGACCACAGCGAGACGCGTCTTGCCCAGTTTGTTCGTGACGAAGAGGAGGTTTTTCCCGTCAGGCGAAGGATAAGGATCTCGGGCGCGCAGTCCGCGGGTGATGCGAATTTCTTTGTTTTTCTTGAGGTCGTAGTAATAAATATCGTTGTAGAAGTTCGTGTTCCTTTGAATATCGATTTTCGTATAATAGAGTCCGCTGTTGTTTGGACTCCAGGCGAGGCTTCCGCCCGAGGAGGTAGTGGAGAAGGCGTTGTCCACGAGCTTGCGGTCCCCGGTTCCGTCAACGTTCATTATATATATTCTGGGAAATTCGTCGGCGTTATCCACGACGTACGCGATGCGTTTGCCATCGGGAGAGATTGCGGGATAGACGGTATAGTATCCTTTTCTGGTAAGCGCACTCGATGCCGTGATGCCTTTCGACCTGATCTCCAGCTCTTGTTTGCGGTACCGTTCTTTGAGGCCGTCCTCCCACTCAGACCAAAGGGCACTTAATGAACGTTGCAGCACCCTGCGGCCTGTCGATTCAACGAGAAACGGAACCCCCCGGCTGCTGTAAGTGGTGCTGATCTCCGCGAGTTTCTCCCGGCCGAATTTCTCGGCAATATACCGGGTGAAGGATTCTCCGAAAAGGTAAGGTACCTGTCCTGCGGGCCAGGAATCAGGGAACGTTGTTGCCTTGTCAATCGTGGGAAATGGCCCTTCGAGCGCGGCCATGCGCAGGACCATTTCAGCGCCGGGCGAACGGGCGCGGCCGCCCGAGGTCTGTTCAGTCTCCTCATACACCGCAAGTCCCTCGATAAAGTAAATCGGCTGCCACATGTTCGGAAAATATATTCTGCCGAAAATGTCTTGAATCACTTCGGGAACGCCGGAGACCATGTCAAGGTGCAGAATGTGGGTATACTCGTGCGTAATCACGAGCCGCATCCACTCATCGTAGGACGTGGCCCCGAAGCCGGGCTCGCCCACGGGCTGGGTGAGGAAAAGGATTATGCGGTTATAGGGAAAAGGGGTCGTCAGGCCGTTCGATGCGTCCATGGCATCCACGAGGACGAGTTGGGTCCTGTCTTTCGGTTTCCATTTCATGCGCGGTACGAGTCGTTCATGCACGTCTTCGGCAATGATTGCCGCGCGTTTGGCTATTTCTTCCTCGCCTTGATGATAGTGGATCAAGAAATGCGGGGATTGGAGTGTTGTCCAGGTGAAGGCCGGGTCGAACTTGGCGAAGGACGGAGAACACAGCAGCGATACAAAAGCAACGACCGCGGGAATAAATCTTCGCACTGGTCACCTCCAGGGAAACAGATGTATCCGTACATCCACATGACAGGTGTAGCCGCAGAGTACAGTCTGCGGCTACACCTGTTTATTACCATGCCGGCCGGCAATCGCGCGATGCTCTCACAGAGGGATCGCACGAGCAACTAACATATTTGGGGACACGTTGTCACACTTCTACTTACTGATAGTTTCCGAGGGTGTCGTCGATGTCGTCGTTGTCGTCGGCATTGTCGATATCGCCGCCTTCTTCGGGTATGCCATTGCCTGCATCTCGGTGCAGTGAACCGTTCCAACAAAGGCGTAGTACCACCTCTCCTGCACCCTGATGTCTGTCATGTAGTCGCCACTGGCCTCGCTGACAAGGTCAGCGTATGCTCGATCTGCTCGATCATTGATACTGATAGGAATAACGAGCAATAGTTGAAACCCGCACGCCTTCGATGTAACGGTCCGCCCTTTCGTCGTGTCATACGGCTGGTTCGGTACCGTATTAAATTTTACCGGTACGCCCGAACAACCTGCAAACGCAATAAAGAGTGCGAGAAAAATTCCCAATCTTGTTATGTGCATGATTTTCATCGGATCGCCTCCCCTTTAATCGTTACACACCGTGCAGTGCCGATAACCCACCAGTACCAATTCTCTTGCATAGAAACGTTTATCAGCGCTGTGGAGCCAGGAACACTATCGAGCGCATCTTGGTAGGCGCGGGCCACACGTGAATTGAGCATAACTGGTATGAAGTTATACGCCGTAGGGCCAATTAGCATGTTCCCGCACGCGGAGCCCTCTGCTTTCCCCAATTTTTCGTATTTTTCCGGTGTTGACGGCAAAACAGTCCTGAACCCTGAAGCGCATCCGGTACATACGAGAATGAATGCCGCGAGCAGTCCTACCACGATACGACGATGTGACCATCGTTTTCCAAAAGGTGAAGCGGTACTTCCCCATAAGACCTTTCTTTGCATATCCCCTCCCTAAAATTTAAAGAATTTTGAACATTCTGCGATGCGATAGTACTATAAAATGTCGGGTATTTACAATACCCCGATCAGGGTATTTTTCGGGTATATCATCTTCAGCATATGTTTTTTCTGTTTCCCTTAAAATCGTCTGGCGCATCCAGAACTTGCCCGCGAGAATGACATCTATAGCAAAAAAAGCTCAACTAAATAAATGGTTAGCTTCGTCGGGGTGATGAACCGGATGATGACCGGGTCGGCTAGAATCTATACCCAACAACCAGGTTGGCCGTACCGCCGCTACCCTTGACCTCCCCGTCCGACCAGTATCCGCCGTTATTCCATATTTGGAATTTCCCGGTAAAAGATTGTGCGCCTAATTCAAGGCCGATCTGTAGCTTTGGATCTTTCATAGTAATATACCCGCCGAAGATAATACCTGTTGCCGCATAGGCCCCATCCTGAGTCGTATTCCATACATAGCCGGGTGTCGTTAAGGTAGGCTTCCCCCTGCCGAGCGCAAGTTCGAACCTGCCTTCAAAATGAACCAGCTCATTCGCTTTAATACTGATGCCTGCTGATCCGCTCAGACCCGATGCCTCGTATTTTACATCAGTGGGCAAAACCGGATCACCCACATGGCCTTCATGATTTCTTGCAAAAAGTCCAACGGTCCCTACAAAATTTACCGGCCCACTGCTTTGGGGAGTAAAGGCAACTTCTATTTGAAAATTACCGCTACTCTTTTGTGACGCATCACCTTGTGCGATATTTGTGAATTCTACCTTGTCCACGCCCGCAGCGCTGCCTGCCTTTAACCGAAGATCCACCTCCATTTCAGCAAAAGCAACCGTCGAAACCGAAATAAGACCTATACAAAAAACGATTACTAACCATTTTTTCTTGCTCATTGAATACACATCCTCGCGCATCGATTTTTTGAACTACGCGAGGATATATCAAAGCGAGCGCACCAGTCAAGGTAAAATTCCCACAGGCAATTCTGGTAAGCAATATTATTTTTTGAATGATTTACTTCGATTGCTCGCTCGTCTGCTTCTCCATATCGCGCCTGACCCAGAGCCTGCCCACGATGATGACGCCGACGGCAAAGAATAGTTCGACTGAATACGTGACGAGCTTCGACGGGGCGAGGAAACGGGTGACGACCGGGTCGGTAATCATCATCTCGCCGCCGATCTTGCCGAGAAGCGCCGCGCCGATGTAGATGATAACCGGGAATTTGTCCATGAGCAGGGAAAGAAGACTGCTGGTGAATACGATCAAGGGGATGCTGAGACCCAGGCCGAACAGGAGGAGAAAAAAGTTGCCGTGCGAAGCCGCGCCCACGGCGAGCATGTTATCGAGTGCCATGGTGATATCGGCGATCACGATCAACCTGATCGCGTGCCAGAGCGTGGCCGCTTCTTTATGGCGCTCCACTGCCTCCTCGTCCTCGACAAAGAGTTTGACGGCGATCCAGAGAATGACGATGCCGCCGACGAGCTTCACATAGTTCATACCGAGCAACTGCGCGACGAAAAAGGTCAGCACCACCCGAAGCAGCACCGCCGCAAGAGAGCCGTAGATGATTCCCTTCCTACGCTGTTCCTTCGGGAGCGCGCGCACCGCCATGGCGATGACCACGGCGTTGTCGCCCGCTAAAACAAGATCAATGATGACGATGCTGAAAAGACTCGAAATGAAAAGCCAATCGAAACTGATGGTCCCTAAAACAGAAAAATCCAAAATGTGCCCCTCTCAAAAAAAAGAGCGGCAGGAAAGCTCCTGCCGCCCGTTTCCGATAATTCGTCAATGCCCTGCCGGGAAAAACGTATAACTTATCCACACCAGGATTCCCAAAAGCACAAGGCCGAGACCGATACTCCACCCGATAAGTTTTTTCTCAACGGGAAGGAGCGGCTCCCATTCCATTTTTTTTAATTCATCCGCTATTTTCGGTTGTTCCGCCATATCATCATTCCCCTTTCTTTAGCCGACCAGCGGCGGCTTTACGCCGTGGAAGAAGATCCACGAGATGATCAGCCCGATCCAGATGATAAACCCGAAGAGACAAAGAACATACACGGCAGCGAGCTTGCCGATGCCCTCTTCCCAAAGCTTTTTGAAGTTCGACACCATGCCGATGGTAAAGAACGTCATGACGAAGAAGAGGCCCCGGAACACGTTGGCTTCCCCGGTCCCGGTCTTTGCCGCGTTCATCGTTGCTTTCGGCGCTTTGAGCTGGTTGTTCACGTCGGCGATCTTCACTTTGGTCGCCGTGATCTCCTCGTTGATTGCCGCAATTTCTTTTTTATTCTTCGTGGCCGCACGCTTCGTCTCGGAGGCTGCCACCTGTTTATTCAAGCCCGTGAGCTGTCCACCCAGAGCGGTAATGCTCTTTGACGCAGGCAAGCAGACGATAATAATGAGCAGGAACGTAATAACGTAGCCGATGACGAACTTGGGAAACCGCTCCCAGATCTGTCCCGGTCTCACTTTTTCACCGGGCTTGCATTCGATGACCGAACACCAGATGATCGCCAGAATGAACGCCCACACGCCGATAAAGATATCGATGAATACCTTAACCGTTGCGGCGGTCCCCATGATCCAATCGGCCTGGTAGTTTACGCCCTCGGCCAAGGCTTTGCCGCGGATCAGCGCATCGGTAATGGCGCCGGAGGCCACGGCCGCGCCGTCTGTCTTGACCGCGAGACCCATCCATGCGCCTGCAACCATGGGTTCTTTATAGAGGAACGTCTCCGCCATGAACGGCAGGATGAGAAGTTCCACCACGGCGAAGATGACGACCAAAGACGAAACCATGATCGGAATCATCGGCCGCGCTTTGATGGCGCCGCCGGTCGCAATGGCCGCGGAAACGCCGCAGATGGAGATCCCCGACGCAAGCGGGGCGGCCCATTCCCTGCTGAACTTAAAATATTTCCGCGCGATGAAATAGACGAGCGCCCAGTAGATCAGATAAGCTTCGACGATGGCGCACAGACCCCGGAACATGACCGCGGTGGCGAGCCCCAGTTTTTCAGCGGCCACCGCGCCGAGCGCGCCGCCGAGAATGACGATGGCGGTTTTAATGTACAGTTCGGGGCGGGTCGCTTCTTTCATGGTATCGGCGAACTTTGGAAAAAAGTTCCCGACAATGAGGCCCGCCACAAGCGCAACGATGAAGCCGGCCTCCCCGGTCAGCTTCATGGCCCAGGTTATGCCGAATTTGCTCATCTCGGGCTTCGTGGTGGCCGCGATATACGCATTATTGCCTATGAGCCAGCAGAGATAGCTGATCCAGAATATCAGGGTAAAACTAATGATGAATTTCTTGATGTTCGCGCCGAGGATCTTCGCGCCGACGCCCATCACGACGGTCATGAACACGTAGGTCAAAATCAGTGAGACGATACCCGACATCGTTTCGTAATTCTTCGAGAAGGGAGCAAGAGCTTTGTTCACGTCGATCCAGACATTCGTCTTGATGCCCCACCCGAGAATGTCGACCCCTCCGAAAACTCCGAGGGAAAGGACAAAGATGAACAGCCCGAGCCATAACGCCAACCAATCTTCACTTATACCGCTCTTTTTTTCTTCCATACAGCCGTGGTCCCCCTTTCCTAAAATAGCATCTCATGCATGTTGCTTGCGCTTCTGAAACATGATGAAAAACATTCAGCAAACGGCGGATTAACCACGCCCTCTCACCTCCTCATGAAAGAGTTAGTATCTGTCGGCTTAAGCGTGTTTTGTTGTTAACTCGACAAATTATGATACTCGGTACGCGCATTGTCAAGTTGTTTTTTGGGACCGTTTAATACGTTTTTCAATTTCCACCGCAATAAAGACGATTGAGGAGAGACCGAGGACTGCGAAAAGCTCGATAACGCTGAGCGGCTGCGTTTTAAACACAGGATTGAAGACGGGAATATAGATGGTACAAAGTTGAAAGCCGATCGTGGCCGTGATACTCACTAAGAGTGGCTTATTAGTAAAGACGCCCTGGGTGAACAGGGACTCTTTTTCAGACCGGATGGCAAGGACCTGGCCGAGTTGCAGGAAGCAGAGCACGGTGAAGACCATGGTCTGCCAGTGCGCATCGTGGATATGGATCGACCACGCCTGGAGCGAGAGCGTGACTCCCGCCATGAGCAAACCGACCCAGATTGTATAGAAGCCGAGTCCGCGGCTAAAGAGGCTTTCTTGCGGCGGCCGCGGCGGCCTTTTCATCACATCGCCTTCTTCCGGTTCCCTGGTGAGCGCAAGGGCCGGAAGACCGTCGGTCATGAGATTGATCCAGAGAATATGAATCGGCTGAAGCGGGATCGGAAGCCCGACGAACGGCGCGAGGAACAGGGTCCAGATCTCACCGGAATTCGTGGACAGGAGGTACTTGATGACCTTCCTGATATTGTCATAGATGTGCCTCCCTTCCCTGACGGCTTTTACAATGGTGGCGAAGTTGTCATCGAGCAGGACCATGGATGACGTCTCCTTGGCCACGTCCGTGCCGGTGATGCCCATGGCCACGCCGATGTCCGCGCGCTTGAGCGCGGGCGCGTCATTCACTCCATCGCCGCTCATGGCCACGATGTGGCCCTTGTCCTGGAGCGCCCTCACGATCTTGAGCTTCTGCTCAGGCGCCACACGTGCGTACACGTGTATGGATTCAACGCGCTTCTCGAACTCTTCGAGTGAAAGAGCGTCGAGTTCAGGACCGGTGATCAGCTTCCCTGGTTCGTCCTTCTCTAGAATGCCGACCCGCTTTGCTATGGTTTTTGCGGTAAGCGGATGGTCTCCGGTTATCATTATCGGCGTGATACCGGCGGACTTACAGAGCGCGACAGCTTCTTCTGCTTCTTCCCGGGGCGGGTCCATCATGCCGACAAGGCCGAGAAGGACCAGATTGCTTTCGACCTTCTCGTGCGACAGGTCCGCGGGAATCTCGTCCCGCATGCGCATAGCAACGGCCATGACCCGGAGTCCATCTGATGCAATCCGGTCGCTCTCCCTGGACATTTCCTCGATATTGATCGGTCGGATTCCATCCGACGTGAGAACGCTTTCGCAGCGCGCGAGCAGCACCTCCACAGCTCCTTTGCTAAATGACACGTAGTTTGCATTGCGCCATGCCCCATGCCCTATGCCCTTCGCCCCTTTGTGTATCGTGGTCATGAGTTTGCGTTCCGAATCAAAAGGGAGTTCGGCAACGCGTGGCCAGGAGGCTTCGAGCTCCGTCTTAATAAACCCATTCTTGTGCGCAACGGAGAACAGGGCTGCCTCGGTCGGGTCGCCGATGACATTGCTAGACGAGTCGAGACGCGCGTCGTTCGAAAGGGCGAGGGCGGAGAGAAAGAGATGATGAGGCCGAAGGTGAGAAGGTAAGAAGGTAGGAAGATGCGATCGTGATTCCAGCCCACCTTCCCAACCTCCTACCTTCCCTGCCGACATCCTGACGACCCTCCCATCCACCCACATCTCCTCCACCGTCATCCGGTTCTGCGTGAGCGTGCCGGTCTTGTCCGTGCAGATATAGGTGACTGAGCCGAGGGTTTCTACAGCGGGAAGCTTCCTGATCAGCGCGTTTTGTTTTACCATCTTTCGGGCGCCGAATGCGAGTGAGATCGTGACGACCGCGGGCAGGGCTTCGGGGATCGCGGCAACGGCAAGACTCACGGCCACGAGAAAAATATTTATCGCCTCTTCTCCGCGGAGGAGTCCTGTGACAAAAATGATCGCGCAAATTGCAAGAACAGCGAATGCGAGCTTTGTGCCGAAGTTTGTAAGCCGCCGCTGGAGCGGCGTTTTACCCGCATCTTCCTGCTGGAGCATGGCCGCGATCCTGCCGAGCTCCGTGTCCATGCCGGTGGCCGTTACCACGCCCGTTCCGCGGCCATAGGAAACGACAGTGCCCTTGAACAGCATGTTCTTTTGGTCTCCGATGGGAAGCAGTTCTTCGGAAAACGGGTTGTCCTGTTTTTCCACGGGCACGGATTCGCCGGTCAAGGCGGCCTCTTCCGTCTTCAGGTGCGCGGCCTCGATGATCCGCATATCAGCCGGAACGATATTCCCGGCTTCGAGCAGGACCACGTCGCCGGGGACAAGTTTGGATGCGGGGATTGTCTGGTGCTCTCCGCTGCGGAGTACAACGGCATTGGACGCGGCCATCTTTTTGAGCGCTGCCATGGCTTTTTCCGCGCGATATTCCTGGCTGAATCCGAGGGCGGCATTGAGAAGGACGATCACCATGATGGCGACCGCGTCAGTTGGTTCGCCGATGATCCCGGACACTATCGCAGCGGCGATGAGCACGAGGATCATAAAGTCCGTGAACTGGTCGAGGAACATCCTGAGCAGAGTTCTTTTCTTTTTTTCAACGAGCTCGTTCGGGCCGTAGCGTTCAAGGCGCGACAGCGCCTCGTTGTTCGCAAGCCCCTGCGCGGAAGACTTCAGCTCCGCAAGCGCTTCGTCGATACTCATCCGGTGAGCAAGCAATGAAACCTCCGCTAAGGAAGTGATTCAAGAGAGGGGATTACGCAACACCACCCTCACGTCGAGCGCAGCGGCGCCTCGGGCGTAGCTGCGCACGGGATTCAGGTCGATCGATCCAATCTCCGGGTGGTCGATCATGAGCGTGGAGAGGTTGTTGATGATGAGGTGCAGTGCTTCTTCGTCAAGCGGTGGGCTGCCGCGAAAGCCTTTCAGAAACATGCCTGCGCTGGTTTGGGCGATCATGTCGGACACCTCTTCGTGGGTCATGGGCAGGATGCCGAAGACGGCGTCCTTGAGTGCTTCCACCCAGACGCCGCCAAGGCCGAAAGCCACGCAAGGGCCGAACTGGTCATCTCGCAGGCCGCCGATCAACAACTCAAGGCCGGGGGGCATCATTTTTTCGAGCAAAAAACGGGTGATTATCGCGCCGGGCGCGCATTGGGACACGCTGTTCCTTATCCGTTTTACGGCTGATGCAAGCTCTACGTTGTTCTTGATGTCCAGCACAACAGCTCCGGCCTCGGTCTTGTGCAGGACCTCGGTTGACTCCGCCTTGAGTGCAAGCGGGAACCCGAGCTTCTCTCCGGCAGCGATGATTTCCTGCTCATGCTCCGGACCCACGAGCTCCGATTTCGGCACAATGATGCCGACTGCGCGTGCAAGGGCCTTTGCCTCGTGCTCAAAGAGGGCCTTGCGGCCTTCGCTCACAGCGGATTGTATGATCTCTGCGGGAGTTTTCATAGTTCAATTTTTAGCCACGAATTTCACGAATTTTACAAATTAAAATTAAACAAGGCTTGAAATATGCGTAAAGTCAGATGTGTTACCCCGAACCCCACGCGTGTCATTTCGAAGGCGCAATGCGACTGAGGAATCTTGTTCAGGGCAGGCCCTGAGAGAATCTTTCATAAATTGAAAAATCAAGATTTCTCACTTTGTTCGAAATGACAAATAAAGCGTTTTTAGACTTCTTACGAGACCAGCATGCCTCGTTATCGTATTCCTTCGTGTTAATTCGTGTAATTCGTGGCAAAAGGTTTAAGTTTTCCTGCACGCCTTTCGTAGTGTCGCGAGCGCCCGCACGGCTCGCTCGGGCGACGGGTACACTGGGATGCCGAGCTTCATCAGGACGGACATGGCCTCCCGCGTGTATCCCAAGCCCTGGATGACGCAACAGGTGATCGGTTTTTTTATCTCGTGAGCCGCTTTCGCAACCAGCTCGGTCACGCCATCGGTCACCGTGACAATGCCCATGAGCAATATTACGATTGCCGCGTCGTAGTGCGGCATCGCTTCCGTAAGGGCCGTATAGTAGTCCGCGTCCTTGCCGCTTCCGGTAATGTCGATGGGATTGTTCACGACGTAGAAGGGAGGAAACGCCTGCTTCAGTTTCTCCCGCGCTTCTTTTGGCATGCCCGGCATCACGAACCCTTCCTGTTCGGCCTGATCAGAAGCGGCCACGGACATGCCTCCGCCGTTCGTCACGACCAAAAGCCTGTTGCCGGCGCAGGAATAGTCCATGAGCGAGAGCGCCTTTGCCGCGTCGATCATGTGGTCGAAGCCATAGGCCTCGACCGCGCCTGCTTGCCGGAACGCGGCCTGATACAAACCATACGTGCCCGCGAGGGTTGCCGTATGCGAGGCCACGGCCGCGGCGCCCAGTTCGTGTTTTCCCGCTTTCCATATAATGAGCGGTTTTTTTGCGGCAAACGCCTTTGCCGCGCGCAAAAACTTCCTGCCGTCAACAACCGACTCCAGGTACATAGCGACCGCGCGCGTTTTCGGGTCTTCAGCAAGATAGTCGAGCGCATCTGCCTCGTCAATGTCGAGCCGGTTGCCGTAGTTGACGGCCTTGGCGATCCCGATGCCATCGCGAGCCAGGGCTTCCATCAGGATGACCGTGATCGCCCCGCTCTGCGAGATGACCGAGAGCCGTCCTGGGCCCGGTCGGGAGACCCGTTCGCGCGAGACGAAGAAACTGTCGAGCCCATTCTCGGTGTTGAACACGCCGAGGGCATTCGGCCCGATCACCCGCATATCGTATTGCTTCGCCTTTTCGGCGATCCGCTGCTGCATGCGCGGGCCTTCTTCGCCCGCCTCGGCAAAACCGGAGCTGATAAGAATGACCCTGCGAACCCCTTTCTCACGCAAACGGTCGAGCTCCTGTTCAACGAGCGGGGCTGGGAGCGCCACAATAGCGAGATCGACTTTTCCGGGGACGGCTGTGATGGACGCATAACAGTGCCGGTTGAGCAGCGTTTCATGCTTCGGGTTCACCGGATACACCGCGCCGTTGAAATGGGAAAGGTTTTCGAGAATCGTCCTGGCCGGTTTAAAAGCGGTGTCTGTTGCGCCGATCAATGCCACGGTGGAGGGGTAAAAAAAATCTTGAAGAATGTGTGCCATAGTAAAAAATAGCACCTCTCCCAACGATTGTAAAGGTCAATATGGATTATTCGAGGGAAGTTCCGTGGCTTAAAAATCAACGTTTATGATTCGCATCATATCGCTTTAAGCGCGAGCCAGGTACAATCCTTTCATGCGTTCATCAAGGACATACCTCCGCGCCCTCCGCTATGCGGTGCAAATCGTGTTTCTTTTGCTCACGATTCTCATCGGCTGGCAATTTCAGCAATTCGTGCAGCACTTCGCAGCGCCGGGACAGCCCTTTGTCGAGAGGCCCGCGTCAGTCGATGCTTTTCTTCCGATCGGCGGGTTCATGGCCTTCAAATTTTTTCTCCTGACCGGGATCGTGGATCCGGTGCACCCCGCGGGCTTTATCCTGTTCGTCGCGATCCTCGGCGTGTCTCTGACGATGAAGAAGGGCTTTTGCGGCTGGATCTGTCCTGTGGGCACGCTTTCCCAGTACGCCTGGATGGCGGGAGAAAAAGTCTTCGGCAAGAACTTTCGCATCAATACGTTCGCGGACAACTCGCTCCGTTCGCTCAAGTATATTCTGCTCGGACTTTTTGTGCTCCTGATTGGCCTTGCCATGACGCCGACCATGATCGCCTTTTTCTTTATCAGCGACTATTACAAAGTCGTGGACGTGCGGATGCTGAAATTTTTTACAAACATGTCCTCGATTACGATGGGGGTCTTGATCGCGCTTGTCGCTTTGTCAATCCTGTATAAAAATTTTTGGTGCCGGTATTTGTGCCCCTACGGCGCGCTGCTCGGCCTTGTCTCCCGCTTCAGTCCCTTCAAAATCAGGCGCAACGAAGAAAAGTGCGTCCATTGTCACGCCTGCACAAAACACTGCCCCACGCTGATCGACGTCGAGCAGAAAGCAGTCGTCAAATCCGCGGAATGTTTCGGCTGCCTCACCTGCGTCTCTCACTGTCCCGCAAAGGGCGCGCTGGACTTGACCTTTAAGCTCGGGAAAAAGAGCGGTATCGTGAAGCCCTGGCTTTATCCGATTCTTATTCTGGCGCTCTTTTGCCTGGTGATCGGGATCGGCATGGCTACGGACAAGTGGCAGTCCAAGATTCCTTACGAGGAATACCAGCGACTGGTTCCGGAAGTGGTGAAGGAATATGCGAAACACTAAAGCAAGGGTTTGAGAACGTTGTTTCCTAAAGGCTGCCTTTATGCCTGGATTATATCCCGGGAGAAGATCACACTTATTTTTAACTTACAGCGGTTGCGGCTATTTTGATTACCCGACCCTATTAAGCCGAGGTTTCCTCTTCAAGGTCGACTTCTGCGCTGAAAGTGATGTCAACTCGCTTCCCCACCATAAAACCCCCACCCTCGATTTCCAGGTTCCATATCATGCCGAAGTCTTCTCGTTGAATGCAGGCGGTGGCGTTGATACCGTAAGTCGTATAGGTCTTGTCATCGTCGACGAAATGTGATGGCCCCAGATAGGTAACATCAAAAAGCACCGGCCGGGTAATCCCGTGGATGGTAAGGTCTCCAGTGACTTTTAAGAGGTTCATCCCCACGACCTCTACGGCTGTGCTTTTGAAATACATAGCGGGAAATTTAACAACGTCAAAGAAATCCGCGCTCCGCAAGTGGCTGTCTCTCCGGTCGACCCCGGTATAAATACTGGCAACGTCTACTTCAATTTCCACGGATGTTGCCTCGGGTTTAGCCGGGTTGAAAAGGATGATTCCGCTGACCTTGGTAAAGAGGCCGTGAACGGTTGCCACCATCATATGGCGGACAGAAAAACCCGCCGACACGTGGTCGGGATCGATTTTCCACTTTGTCATGATTGATTCCTCTGATTGCTCTTTTATAAAATAGTATCATACAGTTTTACTGATTGCAAGCAACCAATGGGCGGCTGACCTTACATTTATCAAAATATCACAGCTTAAAACGTTCCATTGTTGACATACCCATGCGAGATAGTTGACATCTTCCCGCATCTGACATATATTCGTAACACAATCTAATCTTCTTTATATAGAAGCATAAAAATAAGCTGCCTCATATGCAAACATTTTGCGTGCTTGGTTAGACCTGCTCAATACAAAAACAGCAACCATCAAACTTTTGGCAAGGAGACGACCATGGCCACACTCACGGGGAAGACCCTGTTCATCACCGGAGCCTCGCGAGGCATCGGGTTGGCGATCGGCAAGCGCGCGGCGCGCGACGGCGCCAACATCGTCATTGTTGCTAAGACCACGGAGCCGAACCCCAAACTCCCGGGAACCATCTACAGCGCGGCAGAAGAGATCGAGCAAGCAGGGGGCCGGGCCTTGCCGCTGGCAGTGGACATTCGGGACGACGCCGCAGTGGCAGCGGCAGTGGCGGAGAGCGTGCGTACGTTCGGGGGTATCGACATCCTGGTAAATAATGCGAGCGCCATCAGCCTGACCAACACGCTCGAAACGCCGATGAAACGGGTGGATCTGATGTGGGACATAAACCTGCGCGGCACCTATCTCTGCTCCAAGACCTGTTTGCCGCATCTCCAGGAATCGGCGAAGGCGGGGCGCAGCCCGCACATCCTCACTCTCTGCCCTCCGCTCAACCTCAACCCGCGCTGGTTCAAGGGCCACGTCGGCTACACCATTGCCAAGTACGGCATGAGCATGTGCGTCATCGGCATGGCCGAAGAGTTCCGCAGCCAGGGCATCGCGGTGAACGGCCTGTGGCCGCGTACGATCATCGACACAGCCGCGCTCAATCTTCTGCCGGGAATCTCGGGCGCCATGGGCCGCACGCCGGAGATCCTCGCCGATTGCGCCCACCTCATCCTCACCACCACGGGACTCGCGCGCACCGGCAACCTGTACATCGACGACGAACTGCTCGCCTCCGTCGGCATCACCGATCTGGATCAATACGCGGCAATCCCGGGCACGCGCGACTTTGTCACGGATTTGTTCCTCGACTCCTGACAAGGGAACCCGTATGGGGAAAATTCAAACCCAACAACGCAGGTGTTCCTCGGCGCCACGCACGTTCTCGCAGAATTGAAACATACGTGGCTGTAGCTTGCAGTGGCCCTTTCAGCATGGTATTTACAAAATCGCCTTCCCTGTGGATGCTATGATATAATTTCCCAATAATATAAATCTTCCCCTCCAAAGTGTATCAATAAAAACTATTGCAACAGACTGTAGCCTTCTGCAATAGCCTATACGCACTATCCCTGGCACGTGCTTGACAATCAGAAAAGGTGTGCTACTTTTACTTTAAACCATAGCAGCTCATGTCGTACATCCATAATCCAAAAGGATTCGCTATTTCTATCTAGTAGAATCCTAATAGTATGTCGAGAAAGTCGCAATCTCGCCTCTCAAACGAAGCGCTTAGCGGTTTTGCGCTTCATCAATCCACATAAAGGAGAATATGCATGAGACTCGGTATTCCTACACCTGACAGCGATTTTTCACGCGACGTGCTCGGGCGCTATGTCTGCAACACCTTCGACGAAGTGCTCGTCACTATTGACCAGAATACCCGTAGCGCCGCGGGTCTGCCGCAGCGCGGTGACCTGCGGCCGTTCGATTTTATTGTTATCGGCGGCGGCACATTCGGCTCGGCCCTTGCCGAACATCTCTGGTATCGCAGCACAAGCCGCAGCGAGCGCATCCTGGTGCTCGATGGCGGGCCATTCCTGCTGCCGGAACACGTGCAGAATCTGCCGGTGATCGGGTTGAACGCCGGCGGCGCGCGGATGGATCATCTGCCACAAAACGAAGTCTGGGGTCTCTCCTGGAATGCCGCAATCCCGTTTCCCGGCCTCGCCTATTGCCTGGGAGGGCGCTCCGTCTTTTGGGGGGGCTGGTCGCCCCGGTTGCTCGATTCCGAGTTGCCGAATGGTGTATGGCCCCAGGCGGTGCTCGATGAGCTGAATCCCAAGAGACTGCCCGATGGGCGCAAAGGCTACTTCCGGCAGTCCAGCGAGCAGATCGGGGTGAGCGCAACGAACGATTTCATTTTCGGCGACCTGCATACTGCCATGCGTTCGCAGCTCTTCGACGGGCTCACCGCGGGCAAGGTCAGCGACGCGATGAATCTCGCGACACTGCCGGACCATCCGGCGGTCGCCAATAGCGACACACCGGTGGCGCTGGCAGACCTGGCTGTGCTGGTCGGCATCGCGCTGCCCAGTCCGCTGCCCACCAATCCCACACAACTCGCGCAGCTGGAGCAGAAACTTCGTAACCTGGCGAAACTCGAAGCACCGCTTGCGGTGCAAGGCCAGCCGGGCCACGCCGGTTTCTTCCCTTCCAACAAGTTCAGCGCCGTCCCCCTGCTCAGCAAAGCCGCTCGCGAAGCGTATAATGAATCCCCCGTGGATGACGTGAAAAAACGGGTAATGGTCGTGCCGCGCTGCCACGTCATCCGGTTGAATACGGCCAGCGACGCAGGGGGGCAGCGCGTGTCCGAGATCGTTACCGAGCGGGGGCCGATTCCTGTTTCGCCGGACAGCAAAATAATCATCGCGCTGGGAACCGTCGAGAGCACGCGGCTGGCGCTGCTTTCATTCGGCAGCGACGGAAAAATCGGCGCGAATCTGATGGCGCACTTGCGCTCGAACGTGGATATCCGCGTGCCGCGCGCGGCGTTCGCGGGGCTGTCCGCGCAGGCACAGGCACTGGAGGCCTCTGCGTTGCTCGTCAAGGGCCAGCACCAATTCAAGAAGCCCGACGGAACTCCAGACGGCGTGGGGCATTTTCATTTTCAAATCACTGCGTCCGGGCTCGACGCAAAGGGCAACAACTCCGAGGCCGAGCTCTTCAAGAAGATTCCCGATATCGACACGTTCGACGCGCATAAGAACGCGACCGATACGCATGTCGTGCTCACCATTCGAGGAATCGGCGAGATGGAGCCCAACAACGCCGCGAACAATGTCTCGCTCGACCTCAATCCGCAACAGAACGATGAATTCCAGACACGCCGCGCCTGGGTGAATCTCCAGCCGACCGCACGCGATCTGCAGTTATGGGATGCCATGGACAAAGCCTCAGACGACGTCGCACACCTCTTCGGCGGCGGGTTGGAGTTCGAAGTTTTCACGCCGCAGGGGATCAAAAAGGCGAAACCCGCGAGCGGCGGGCAGCCGCGCACGGATTTGAGCACGGTGCTCTTCTATACGCCGAACAACGCTCCCAACCCAGCCAATCGCGGACGCCGCGACGGCCTCGGCACAACCCATCACGAAGCCGGTACGCTCCACATGGGCAACGACCCAAACCAGTCCGTGACCGACGCCGACTGCCGCTTTCACACCGTGAGCAATGCGTACGTCGTCGGGCCGGCGCTCTTTCCCAGGATCGGTTCGCCGAACCCGATGCTCACCGGTATTGCGCTCGCGCGCCGGCTCGGAGATCATCTGATGCCGGATCCTTTGCCCGCGACGCCTGAGGCCGGATTCACGTACCTGTTTGACGGCAGTGATGCGCAGTTTGCCAACTGGCAGATAGCCGGCGGCGGCAGTTTCTCCCGGTTCGGCAAGACAATCATCGCTCAACAGGACGGTAGGGGCCTTGGGCTTTTGTTCTATACGCCGCAGCGCTTCGAGAACTTCATTCTACGTCTCGACTTTCTGCTGCCGCACCCGCGCGGCAACAACAATGATAACTCCGGGGTCTTTGTCCGTTTTCGTGATCCGCGGCTGCCTGATCCGGCGCCCGATCCGATCGATCCCGCAAATAACGCGGCCTTCGTGGCTGTACATACGGGGTACGAAGTCCAGATCGATGAGGAAGCGCGCGGCGACACCCGTTTCAACGAGCCTGATGGCTCGTTCTTTTCCAGGACAGGAGCGATTTACAAAATTAAATCGCCCGGCACGGGGCAAGGGCAGCAGGATTATAAAAACAATCAGAATCTCGCGGCGGATAGATGGCACACCTTTGAAATCGAGGTAAAGAATCAAGACTACATCGTACGCCTCAACGGACAGGAAGCAACGCGGTTCCGGCGCAGCGCCGGCGATAAGCGGGGGAACCCGCCGAGCATCGATCCCAACTCGGGCTTCATCGGCCTGCAGACGCATACCGGTAACGTGGCCTTTGCGAATGTTCGAATCAAGACGATGTAGGAGCGCGTTTGTGACGGCTGTTCAGCGGAAGTGTTCGGGGGACAGGAAAGAACGGGAATAAAAAAGGCGGGAAGCCATCAAGCTCCCGCCTTTCGTCGTATACATGTATGGTATCGAGGCTTCTACGCTAAATCTCCCGCCGCAAAGGTGATCTCGTCCCTAAACGTCTTGATCAGATACACCGTCTTCATGACCTGGGGGTCCTTCACATTCACCATTGCCGCGTGCAGCCCGGCACCGGCAAGGTAGCTGAGGTACGTCGAGGCTACGATGGATTTCACCTTTTTCGGCAAACCCGTGGTTACGTTCGAAATCCAGATCGAGGTGTTGATCGGGGGATCGACCATCTCGTTCAATACGACGATGCTTTCGTGGGCGTTCATGAGATGTTCCTGGCCCATGCCCTTGCCGATGTGCACCACCGACGGGTCGGCAAAGAGGCGCTCGTTCGGGACGTCGGCCGCGTTCGCCTTCTCAACGAGGTCTTCAATGATCATGAGCTTGGCCTCGAGCGTGGCGGGCACGGTGCCCTTCAGCGCGCGGATCACCAGGTTCGCTTTTGTCTCCCGCACGAGAGATAGGATCTCGTCGGGATTTTTTTCGTCCGCAGAGAGGTAATTGACGATCGGCGGCTCCGTGCAGAGCGGAATCGTCTTTTTGAGCGCTTTCACGTTCCTTGAATCCAAACAGAGCGGCAGGTTGGAGCCTTGCTGCACAGCCTCGGCCACAAACGGCAGCAGATCCTCATCGCCTGAGCCGTCGGTCGAGACCTGGATATTGATCATGTCCGCGCCGAGGGACGCCAGTTCCTTTGCCATGGCTTCGAGCGCCTTCTTGTCCTTTTTCTTTACTGCCGCCATGTAGTCCGCATTCCGTGTGGTAAGATTGTCCGCGATTACGAGCATATGTTCCTCCTTGGTTAATTTTGATAAAGTCGTAAAAAATCTGTCTCACACAAAGCCACGAAGAGGAAACCTTTCCTTCTTAATAGGATTTTCTTCGTGTTCTCAGTGCCTCCGTGTGAAAACTTGCTTGTTACGGGTTCAGTTACTTTGATTATCGATAATAATGCACTCGATTGGTCTTGTTTTGTTTTAGTATACCACAAAAAAAACAATGCGGGTCAACGGGAATCATGGCCCCATTCTTCTTGCCAGATATTTTCTTCCTTCCTCGGCCAGAAGCAGGGCGAGCGCGAAGGGAATGAGAACAAGCCAGACCTCGAGTGAAACAGGCGCGGTCGAAAAGATCCGGTTTCCGAGGGGATGGTATATAATGAAGACAGTCAGCAGCAGCTCGAAGGCGATACCGGTAAAAATAAGCCGATTCGAGAAGAAGCCTGCGCGGAACACGGAGTCCCGCGACGAGCGGCAAGCGAACACATTCCCGACCTGCATGATGACAATGCCGAGGAACGTGGCTGTCGATGCCTGACGCACGAGCGGATGGTCCAGCGGCAGGGATACGCCCCAGTTCCACCCTGCCTGATTGAGTACATAAAAATAGCCACAGAGCGCGCCTGCTGTGCTGAGGAGGCCGAGAAAGACGTAGCTTCTGACCAGGAGGGCTGTATCGATAAGGCTGCTTTGCTTCGACCTCGGCAAGCGATTCATGATGTTCGCTTCGGGCGGCTCGACGCCGAGGGCGAGGGCGGGGATGGTCTCGGTGCCGAGGTCTATGGCCAGAATCTGCGCCACGGTAATCGGAAGCGGTATCCTGAAGAGGGCATAGAGAATGTACGGCACTGCTTCAGGCGTCAGGTGCGCGAAGATATACGTAATGAATTTTTTGATGTTATCGAAGATGGCCCGCCCTTCCTCGATGGCGCTCACGATGGTCGCGAAGTTGTCATCGAGCAGCACCATGTCCGCGGCCTCTTTTGCCACGTCCGTGCCGGACAGCCCCATGGCAATCCCGATATCCGCCCGTTTGAGCGCCGGAGCGTCGTTCACCCCGTCGCCGGTGACTGCCACGCGCTCGCCCTCATCCTTCAAGACGTTCACCACGCGCAGCTTGTACTTCGGCGTCATGCGCGTGAAAAGGACTTCGGGCTGCGCGAGGACATTGCGGAGTTTCTGGTCGGACATTTTTACGAAGGCCTCGCCCTCGACGATTGTGGGTTGATCGGTCACCAGCCCGATCTCGCGCGCAATGGCCACGGCGGTCCTTGACGCATCGCCCGTTATCATGATGATGCGGATGCCTGCCTTCCTGCACTTTTCGATGGCCTTCGCCACCTCGGGACGCGGGGGGTCTTCGAGCCCGATGAAGCCCGTGAAAATTAATCCCTGTTCAGCCTGTTCTTTGCGCAGGACCTGCTCGCCCGGCCGGACCTCGCGATAAGCGAAGGCGAGGACGCGCAGCCCCTGGTCCATAAACGACTGGTAGAGCGTAATCGCTTCGCGCCTGAGCGGCTCGTCGAGCGTAAGCGTTGTTCCGTCTTTCAAACAGTGGGTGCAGACCGAAAGCACGCTCTCCGGCGCGCCCTTGGCCATGACGTAGACCGAGCCCTCCACCGTATTCAGGGTGCTCATCCGCTTGCGCTCGTTGTCAAACGGGAACTCCTTGAGGCGGGCGGGCCGTCCGCTGATGCCGTGCTCCCGCGCCGCGCGGAAAAGCGCGAGCTCGGTGGGGTCGCCCTTGAGCTCGTTGCCAACTTCCCGTGTGTTGTTGCACGAGAGCGCGGCTGTGAACAGCCAGGGTTCAACGGCCGTAGAAAAACGACTGAGCACGCCCGTCTTTTTCACGGTCATCCGGTTCTGCGTGAGCGTGCCGGTCTTGTCCGTACAGATCACCGATACCGATCCCAGCGTTTCCACGGACGTGAGCGACTTGATAAGAGCGTTTCGTTTTGCCATGCGCTGGCTTCCCATGGCAAGAGCGAGCGTCACGGTCGGGAGCAGGCCTTCGGGCACGTTGGCCGCGATGATGCCCATGGCGAAGAGCGTGTTTTCCCAGAGCGTCCTGCCGCTCAAGTAGCCGATGCCGAAGAAGACCACGCCGGTGACGGTGGCAATGGCGGCGACGATCCTCGTGATTCTGATGATCTCCTTCTGGAGCGGGCTCAGGCCCGGCGTGACTGTTCCGGTGAGACGGGCGATCCTGCCGAATTCGGTCCTCATGCCGGCCGCGAATACGATGCCGGTCCCGGACCCGCTCACCGCTGACGTGCCTGCAAATATGATATTGGGACTGCGGACCATGTCGCCGGTGCAAGGCGCAACGTTCCTTGACATGGGTTCCGATTCTCCGGTCAACGGGGCGTTGTTCACCTTCAGTTCGTTCTCAGTGATAAGCCGGATATCCGCAGGGACCTTGTCGCCCTCGTTGATGAGCACCAGGTCGCCGGGCACGACCTCGTGCGCCGGAATCTCTTGCTCCTTTCCCTCCCGGATGACCTTTACGAAGAACGGCAGGAGTTTCTTGAGTGCGTCGAGCGCTTTCTCGGCGCGGTATTCCTGAATGAACGTAAAGACGGCATTGATGAAGATGACGGCGACTACGGCGAAGCCGAGGGTGAGCATGCCCTCGCCCGGGTTAAAATATTCCGAAACAAACGAAAGCGCCGCGGCGACCCAGAGCAGGAGCGCGAGAAAGTGGGTGAATTGGGCGATGAATTTGAGTATGAGCGGTTTTCCCCTCACTTCCTCGATCCGGTTCGGGCCGAACTCCGTGAGCCGGCGCTCTGCTTCGTGCTGGGAGAGGCCCTGCTCGCTCGTGACGAGTGACTGGAATACTTCGGCTGGTGTCAGATTATGAATTTTCATGGCCGGGTTTCAGAATGATAAGATTACACGGCGTGTCCCGGAGCACCTGCTCGACCGGGCCGCCCCTGAGCAGGGAACTCAGGAGACTGCGTTCGCTCGCGCCCATGATGATGAGGTCGTGCCGCTTCACCGTTGCCTCCGTGGTGATGTTTTTTCCCGCGATGCCGGGAACAAGCTTTTTTTCAGGAGACACCTCGTAGCGATTGAGCTGCTCGACAAAGCGCGAAACGTCATTTGGTGTTTTCGCCTCCCATTCCAGGGGTGTCAGGTGAATTTCCCCATGAAAGAACTTCAGCATGGGCTTGGTGGAATGGAACAGGGAGATGCTTGCTGCGAACGCGTTGGCCATGAGCGCTGTGAATGCCGCGCGTTCGGCTATGTGGTCGATCCGCGCCTTGAGCGGCACGAGAATGGTCTTCGGATGCACACGGCCCATGTGCACGACCCGGACCAGGGCCACGGAGCAGGGAAGGCCAAGCGACAGTTGCCGTGCCGTGGTGCGGGCGTAAAATCGCCGTTTTACGTCCTCCCTTCGCGTGGCGGCAAAGACGATGTCGATGTTTTCCGCGGAAACGATTTTTTTGATCTGCTCGACAGGACTGCCTGTCTCGAGGATGCAGTCTGTTTTGAGGCCGAGTTCCCGGGCGTGCGCGGACAGCCGCTTGACCGCCTCTTCGGCAGCGCGAAAGCCTTTGTTGCTCAGGCCGTTTTCCGCGATGGAGCAGAAATAGATCCCGGCGTTTTCTTTTTTCGCCAAATACAGGGCGTAGCGCGCGGAGACCTCGGAGTTCAGGTGTTCATTGACGGCAGCAAGGATCTTTTTGTACATGGATAAAGAATAGCACCCGGAAACGAAATTCTCAAGGGACAGTGCGTTATTCCAACGGGTCAGGGGAAGCTATAAAATGCAATCAACTTTCCCATTGACATGCTGTTTTCCTTTTGCTATGGTCATTCGTAAAAATAATACATAACCTGTTTGACAATACCCATACCTTGATAAGGAGGGTTGAGCATGCAGAAGCCGGAAGAGCGCAGCGGGGGCAAAGACGCAGTTGAGGCAGGGGACTCCGATGACGGAGCGAGCTTCGAAACAGTGCTTTCAGCGGAACTGACGGAAGTGTCGGCCTCGCGAAAAGCTCGTATCGAAGCCCCTCTCGAATCGTTCGAGGACGCAAACGATGCTCCCGGAGACGCAGAGGCCGAGGACCCCTATCAAAGGGCCAGCGACATGAAGCTCGCGGGGCTCGCCTTTTCCGGAGGGGGGATCCGAAGCGCTACCTTCAATCTCGGCGTTCTTCAGGGGCTGGCGCGCATCGGACTTGTGAAAAGGTTTGATTATCTCTCGACGGTTTCCGGCGGCGGGTACATCGGAGGCTGGTTCTCGGCATGGATCAAACGGGAACGGTTCGAGAACGTGGAAGAGGGGCTGCTCCGGCAACGCGAATCCGGCGCGAACTACCAGGAGCCGAAGCCCATCTCGTTTCTCAGAAAATACAGCAATTATCTCACCCCCCGGATGGGCATGCTCACGGCAGACACGTGGGCGCTCATCGCTACCTATTTGCGCAATCTCTCTCTCAATTTGCTCACGATTACGTTATTCTTTCTTTCTGTTTTTCTCATTCCGCATATTGCGGTCTGGTGCGCAAGCGTTCTTACCAGGCCCGAGGCCGGATCATTTCGTTTTCTGTTCAGTCTCGCAGTCTTCTTTCTGGCAATCGGGACGTTATTTATCAGCTTGAATCAGACGTGCTGGTCCGTCAAGAGGCAGCATCCTTCGGATACGATCGACTACCCCTGGTACGCGCGGCAGGGGTACATCCTGGCCTTCGTGGCAACGCCGATTATGCTGTCTGCCCTGTGCGGCAGTCTATGGCTCTGGCATTTTTCCGCGAGGCCCCATTCAGGACATCTGGAATTGAAGCTTGTGCGGGCATTCTTCGTCCCTCTGCTCGTCAGCTGGCTGGCAGGTTCCCTGATCGCCCGAGTTCATGCGAACACCGGTTTGTCAACAGAACCGTCAAGGACCAGGGCGCTCGTCTCTGCAACCAGGGAAACGCTCAGAATGATGGGCGATCAAGTCAGACAAAGCGTGCGGCCTGCCACGCGTCTCAAGATCGGGACCTTTCTCTGTTGCATGACACTCTCCGTCCTTGTCGGGTACGGGCTGTTTCTCTTGCTGCTCAAGCTCTTCGGGTCGTGGAACAACGAACAGTCGTGGCTCTGGTATGCGCTTACGTTCGGCGTGCCGCTTGTGATAGCCGTATATCTCGCGATCGGGACCATGCTGATCGGGTTGATGGGCCGCCAGCTGCCGGATGAAAGCAGGGAATGGTGGAGCAGGCTGGGCGGGTGGCTGGTCATCTGCACCGTGCTCTGGACGGGCTTGTGCACGCTCGCATTCTTTAGTCTACCCGTCATCGCAAAAGGAACGACGCTTATCAGCTTAGGATGGATCATATCGACAATCAGCGGCGTACTCCTGGGCAAAAGCCCGGTCACGGGAGGGCAAGGATCGAAGAAGTGGATCGGCATCCTGGCAGCCGTTCTGCCCTCTATTTTCGTCGCGGGCCTGCTCATGTTCATCTCGTTCATGACCTCCGGTCTTCTTATTTGGGGCAAGAATTGGGACACGTTTTGGGCCATTCTCTTGTGGGGCGGACTTTCCTTCGAGGAACTTCTCAGTGCGAACTTTTTGATCATGGGCGCTGCGCTCGATAACACCCTTGCATGGATGTTCCTCATCAGTCTTGGAACGGCGCTGCTGCTTTCGTGGCGCATAGACGTCAACCAATTTTCGATCCATCTGCTCTATCGCAACCGGCTCATACGCGGATATTTGGGAGCATCGAACAAGGTTCGCGACAGCCAACCCTTCACCGGGTTCGACCCCAATGACGACCTGCTGATCAGTGATTTGCAAACCAAGGCTTCCAATCCCGGCGCATATCACGGCCCCTATCCCATCGTCAATACGGCCTTGAATCTCGTCAAAGGCAAGGAACTGGCATGGCAGACACGCAAGGCCGCGTCGTTCATATTTACCCCGCTCTTCAGCGGCTATGCATTGCGGTTCTCGAAGGACCTTGATAAAGATACCTGCTGCTATCGCGCCACGAGCGAATGCGCGAAGCCGGACGGCATGTCCCTTGGGACCGCCATGGCCATCTCCGGCGCCGCAGCCTCGCCGAACATGGGCTATCATTCATCGCCGCCGCTCGCCTTTCTCATGACTGTCTTCGACGTGCGCCTCGGGTGGTGGAGCGGAAACCCGCGCTATCAAAGCGCGTGGCAGAAGGCCGGGCCTGCAGTGGGGCTTTGGTATATGCTGAAGGAGCTTTTCGGACTCACGAATGACGAGTCCGGGTTCGTCTATCTTTCGGATGGCGGGCATTTCGAGAACCTGGGGATCTATGAACTGGTGAAGCGCCGGTGCCGCTACATCGTCGCGTGCGATGCAGGACAGGATAGTGACTTGAAATTCGCCGACCTGGGGAATGCCCTCAGAAAGATCAGGGTCGATCTGGGAGTAGACATTACGATCGACCTAAGCCCTATTCGCGACAAGAAAAAACATTGCGCCCTCGGCAAAATCATTTATCACACCCACACTGGCAAGGAAGAATACGGCGACCTGATCTACATCAAAAGCTCGCTCTGCAACAAGGAGCCCGCGGACGTGCTCAATTATAAAGCCCTGCATAAGGAATTTCCGCACCAGACCACGGCGGACCAGTGGTTCGACGAAGCGCAGTTCGAAAGCTACCGCATGCTCGGGCTTCATTCGATCCTGGAGATGTGCGAACATTGGGACCGTCGCGACGTGGAATCGCTCGTCAAAAGCGTAGAACAGTATGTTGAAAAGAATTGACGCGGGCGACGCGGGTAAGGAGCACCTGATGCGCAATCATCCGAAGGATCATCTTTGTGAACACGCGCCGCACAAACAACAATCTTGTCGCAGCCATTGCTGCATTGATATCATACGAAGGATCTGGAGGTGTCTTATGAGCATGTTTCCCGTCAATACCCATCGCTTTGACCCGTATCAAGGTTTCAAGTTCCGGGTCAAATGGGACAACAACGTCGTCGCCGCCGTGTCCGGAGTCAGCGCATTAACCAGGATGACCGAGCCGGTCGTACACCGCGACGGCTCTTCTGCGAGTAATTTCAGAATATCGCCCGGAAGCACGACCTTCATGCCGATCGTGCTGGAGCGGGGGGTCACCCATGATACCGCATTCGAAGATTGGGCAAACCTGACGTTCAGCATGAAGGGCGATGCCGCCATGTCGCTCAAAAATTACCGGAAGGACATCATCATAGAACTGCTGAACCATCAAGGCGTCGTGGTCATGGCCTATAAGGTCTATCGCTGCTGGGTATCGGAATATCAGGCTTTGCCTGAGCTCGATGCGAACGGGACCGGTGTCGCGATAGAAAAGATTGTTCTCCAGCACGAAGGTTGGGAGCGGGACACATCAGTACAGGAGCCGGTGGAGACTTAGCCGTAAGCGTAATCGGTTTTAAAATATAAAAAGAGAGGAGATCGTAATGCATCCAAAAGTCAAGAAGAGTCTGTTGTCGATCGTTAAGGCTGCAATAATCATTGTTGCCGTTCCTATGCTTACACAGTGCAACCTGAGCAAAGGGCCGGACCAACAAGCGCCCAAGGGGCCGACTGAGTTCATTCCGTATGCGCAGTTTACCGCAGATACTCAAAAGGCAAAGTTCGAGGACTATGCAAAGCGGCCGGGCAGCAAGGTGGTAAACGAAAAAGAGTTTCAGAAAATGCAAAAGCATATTGCATCTCTCTATGACGGCGTTGTCATAAAAAACAGTTTCATCATGGAGAACAACGGGCATGTGGACTGCATTGATACGAAATCGCAGCCCGGACTCAGGCAGGGCGGAAAGCGATTGACCGTTCAAAAACCGCCGAAAGCGTTAATCGTTCAAGAGGAGGGGGAGTTTCAAAAGGGGCAGCCGGTTCAGCCCATGCTCGCCAAAGAAAAGAAAGACCGCTTCGGCAACAGGATGTTTTGCGAAAACAACTTCATCCCCATGAGACGCGTTACCCTGGATGAATTGACGCGTTTCAGAACACTGGAGGATTTCTTCAACAAGTACGGAAAAGCCGGCACAATCGGTGTCCCGGGCGCTAAATAAATCAGGAAAGGATGGCAGCTATGAACTATTCTAAAACAAAAATAATTTTATGCTCCGTCATACTACTGGCCCTCGTCGTGATACTGCTCCTTGCCTGCGGCTCAAGCACCCATCGATGGGCCTGGGGAGAACAACAGGTAAACAACCGGGGCGGTGATTCCGTGCTGAACGTGTGGCGCCCCAACTCGTCGCCCGGTGATTTCTCGTTGTCGCAGCATTGGTATACCGGCGGCAGCGGCAGTAAGACGCAGACCGTGGAAGGAGGATGGCAGGTTTATCCCGGGCTCTACAGCACAAATGACCCTGTTCTCTTCATCTATTACACGCCGGATAACTATTCGTCCGGCTGCTACAACTTGAGTTGCTCCGGCTTTGTTCAGGTCAACAATGCGTGGGTCCTCGGCGGGACCCTCTCACCCGTGAGCACTGACGGAGGAACCCAATATATCATCCGCATGCAGTGGCAATTATTCGAAGGCAACTGGTGGCTCTTCGTGAAAGGCGGCGGAGATTATATTGCGGTGGGTTACTATCCCGGCAGTTTGTACGGCTCCGGACAGATGGCGTCCAATGCGGAGTTTGTGAAATACGGAGGTGAAACCGCCTCTGATGGTTCGGGAAACGCCGGCAATATGGGAAGCGGCCAGTTCGCAAACACCGGGTGGAGCCACGCCGCGTATCAGCGAACCATCTACTATATCGATACAACGCTTACCGGACAATGGACGAATCTGAGCGCCAATCAGCCGACCTCGTCTTGTTATACCATTGACATGCATAACAACTCAGGGAGTTCCTGGGCGACCTATTTTTATTTCGGCGGCCCGAAGTGTCCCTAACAGTTTACTGACAAAGTCCTTTTCAAACGGCAGGAACGAAGTTTGTTCCTGTCGTGTTGTTCGGACGTAATGATACGGCATTCCCGAGGATCAGTGGAAGCGAAACTTCGTAAGAAAAAAGCAATCACCAGCTTGACAAGTCACATCCGTAAGTTCATACTACCTCAACCCATAGGGCACAGTAGCCCATACTCTCAACTCGTTCGCGGAAAGGAGTCTTCCCGTGAAGCTGAACAAGAACCTCGGTATGCTCTTAACAGGTATCTGGCTGATCTTAACGGGGTTGATACCGCTGCTGAGCCTCAGTTTTTCGGGACTCGGTACGCTCATGGCCATCCTCGCAATCGTAGCGGGCGCTTTGGTCGTAATGGGGCGATAAGCCGGCTGGAACGGCGGATAAGGTTGCCGAAGTATCTAGGGGCGCGCGTCCGAAACAGGCGATGTCAAGAGTAAAGACCTGATGGGTTTCTATGGGTTTGCTCCTATGGGTTTGCTCTATGGGTTTGCTATGGGTTTGACCCTATGGGTTCTGTTGGAGGATTCCTAGTGGTTATGTCCGCCTTAGTGCTTTAGAGAGGTAAAAAGTGAATAATAATGATCCGCAATCATGGCTAAATAGAGCAGAGGAATTGCTTAAGAATTCTCAATATCTGAAGGCTATTGAGTGCTGTGACAAAGCACTCGAAATAGACCCTAACTATGTGCATGCATGGAACAGCAAGGGTCATGCCTATATAGAGCTTGTGGAATATCAGAAAGCAATTGAATGCTGCGACAAAGCACTTGCAATAGATTCTAACTATGTACATGCATGGAGCAACAAGGGCCGTGCCCACGCACGCCTCAAGGAATATCAGAAAGCAATTGAGTGCTGCAACAGAGCACTTGATTTAGATCCTAAATACACAACTGCTTGGAATATCAAGGGGATTGCTTATGCAGGACTCAAAGAATATCAGAAAGCAATGGAGTGCTATAGCAAAGCAATCGAACTAGACTCTAAATATGCACATGCTTGGAACAATAAGGGTCTAGCTTATGGAGAGCTCAAAGAATATCAGAAGTCAATTGAGTGCTTTGATAAAGCTCTTGAAATAAATCCTAATTATGGACAGGCGTGGAACAACAAGGGTCGTGCTCACGCACACCACAAAGAATATCAAAAAGCAATTGAGTGCTATAACAAGGCTCTCGAACTAGACCCTAAACATGAACATGCTTGGAACAACATGGGTATTGCTTATGGAGAGCTCAAAGAATATCAGAAAGCAATTGAGTGCCATAATAAGGCTCTAGAACTAGATCCTAAATACACATCTGCTTGGAACAATAAGGGTAATGCTTATGCAGGACTCAAAGAATATCAGAAAGCAATTGAGTGCTATAATAAGGCTCTCGAACTAGACCCTAAATACACATATGCTTGGAACAATAAGGGTCTAGCTTATGCAAATCTCAAAGATTACCAGAAAGCAATTGAGTTTTATGATAAAGCACTCGAACTAGACTCTAAATATGCCCATGCTTGGAACAATAAGGGCATTGCTTATGTAAATCTTAAAGATTATCAGAAAGCAATTGAGTGCTATAATAAGGCTCTCGAACTATACCCTAAATACGCATATGCTTGGAACAATAAGGGTAATGCTTATGCAAGCCTCAAAGATTATCAGAAAGCAATTGAGTTTTATGATAAAGCACTTGAAATAGATCCTATCTATGTGCAGACATGGAGCAACAAGGGCCGTGCCTACGTACGCCTCAAGGAATATCAGAAAGCAATTGAGTACTGCGATAGAGCACTTGATATAGATCCTAAATACGCATCTGCTTGGAACATTAAGGGGATTGCTTATGCAGGACTCAAAGAATATCAGAAAGCAATTCAGTGCTATAGCAAAGCAATCGAACTAGATTCTAAATACGCACAAGCTTGGAACAACATGGGTATTGTTTATGGAGAGATCGAGAAATACCAAAAAGCAATTGAGTGCTTTGATAAAGCACTTGATGTAGATCCTAAATACGCATCTGCTTGGAATTACATGGGTATTGTTTATGGAGAGATCGAGAAATACCAAAAAGCAATTGAGTGCTTTGACAAAGCACTTGATATAGATCCTGAATACGCATCTGCTTGGAACAACAAGGGTATTGCTTATGGAGAGACCGAGAAATATAAAAAAGCAATGGAGTGCTTTGACATAGCACTAGAACTAGACCCCAAATACTCATCTGCTTGGAACAACAGAGGTATTGCTTTTACAAATCTCAATGAATATCAAAAAGCAATTGAATGCTATGATAAGGCTCTTCAAATACAGTCGGACCTTGCAGACGCGTGGAACAACAAGGGTGAGCTTTACTATGACTTGGGTCTATACAATGAAGCTTTTTTGTGTATTGAAAAATCATTGGAGATTGATAGACTGAGTATGATAGCTGTATTTATGAAAGGGAAAATACAAACTGCAAAAGCACAATTTAGTAATGCTATTATTAGTTTTGATGACGCTAAGAAGATCGCCCCAGATAATGCAAACATTGATCTTTGGAAGATCTATGCAAAATACCTTCACATAAGCTACGAATTGAAGGGAAGCGAATCGAAAAAGAGCTACGGCAAAGAGTTTGAAAAAGATTATGAAAAGGCGCTTACATTACTTGTTAATGAGATGGAAAAAGTTGATCAAGTCATGCAACGCAAAATCGCAAACGGATATATTAAGAAGTTTATGTCTTGGTGGCAAGGCGTACTATACTTCAGATTGAATGATTTGATTTCAGCTAAATTTGCACTAGAAAAGTGTATTGGTTTGCATGTAGAAAATCACGAAGGATTACCGCGAGCAATAGAGATAAATGAAAAAGCTACTGCGCTTCTGAGTCATATCTGGAACGTTGGATTACGCCCATCTTGGTGGCGCTGGTGGTTCAATTCTCCATTGCATTTATATAAATGGTCTAAGCGCCTTTTGGGTACGCTGTTAACTGGTTCCATATTAGTTCTCTTTTTATTTAATGTTATTCATCCTTGGTTTTCTTGGCAGTCTTATGCAGTTTCCGCCACCGTTATAGTTCTTATGCTAATTTCACCTATCCTTCACCGATTCAAGGTCAAGGAACTGGAAGCAGAGATTGCCACACCTCCGTCACCTCCTTTACCTTCTTTGTGTATGGAGCGAACACTTGTAAATATTGAAAGTCAAAGTTTTGAATCTGCACAGCTGAATGATTAACATATAGTTGGCGCATGAGGTTAGATTTAATGATTGAGTTGATGAGCAGCTTCTGATGACTAAAGATAGCCTGGAGTTCTCAGTTTGGTGTTCGGTGTGATAGTGATGTGTTCTAATTGAGCTAACGCTTCAGTTTTCGTAAAAACGAGGACACGCTTATGTCCATCCATATCAAAGTTTTTTCCGATTATATCTGACCCTTCTGCTATATCGGCGAGGGCATCGTCGAAAAGCTGAAGCAGGAATTCGACCTCGAAGTCGAATGGCTGGGCATGGAGATCCATCCGGAAACGCCGCTTGAGGGGACCGCCATGACAATGCGCTTCCGCCCCGAGGACATCGAACGCATGATGGAGCAGCTTCGGAGCAGGGGCGCGCCGTTCGGAATTACCTTTGCTGACCGGCCCCTTCTGTCCAACTCCAATCTTGCGCTTCAGGCCGCTGAATTCGCCCGCGACCAAAATCTGTTCTATCCGTTTCATGTTGCCTTATTCACAGCATACTTTTCCCACGGCCTGGACATTGGAAATATCGACGTCCTCGCTATGATCGCGAAAGACGTGGGTCTCGATGTTCAGGCGATGAAACAGGCCCTGCAAAACAAGAAGTACCTCCTCAGGCTCGAAGCAGTACAGAAGGAAGCAACTGTCCGGGGCGTGACCGGCGTGCCGACGTTTTTTATCGGAGACAAAAAGTCCGTGGTCGGTGCCCAGCCGCTCGATGTGTTCCGGAAGGCCCTCCGTTCCGCATGATGTCACTATCTGCTTCGTGCGGATCTTGAGTCCGTTAAGCATTAGATCCTTTTCAAAATGGAAACAAAATTATTGCCACGAAGGCTCTAAGGCACTAAGAAAGCCTTGAAATCAGCAGGTTATTAAACCTTAAGACTACCCTCACTTTTTCGTGTCTTCGTGACTGGTGAGTTCTGATTCCGGCTTATCCGGGTTAGGTCTTGACAAAATACCATCATCGATTATAGTACCAGTATGCGAAGCGAGAAATTAAGCATTGAGCATAAAGACGTTCTCATTCCACTGCTCAAAAAACTGAGCACCCTGCTTTCAGAATACACCTTTCCGAACCTGTACCTGTTCCGCAAGAACCATGACTACGAGGTGCTTTTCGATAAGGAAATCTTCATCAAGGGCCGTTCGTTCGACGGGCATGCCTACCTCATGCCGACAACGGACATCCGCGAAATGGACCTTCCGTATCTGAAAGAGATGATGCAAGGGGTTGAGTTCCTGTTCCCTTTGCCTGAAGAGTGGCTGACGATTTTCAACCCCGATGAATTCGAAATCACGTTTGTTGAAGGCGATGCGGACTACGTGTACACTGTCCAGAAGATGAGCACGTATGCGGGACGAAATCTGCATAAGAAACGAAACCTGCTGAAGCAGTTTCTGGAGGCGTACCAGCATGATGCGCGTCCGCTCACGAACGACCGTCTTGACGAGGCGCGCTTTGTTCTCAAAGACTGGCAGTCCACGTCGGAGATGAATGCGGATGATGCGGATTACGGGCCTTGTCTTGAAGCGCTTGACCGGTATGAGGAGCTGATCATCTGCGGCGGCATTTATTATGCCGACAACGAGCCCGCTGGGTTTGTGCTGGGCGAAGAACTGAACGAGGAAACCTTTGTGCTGCATTTCGCCAAGGCCAGGACCAAGTTCAAGGGCGTCTATCAATATATGTTCAACAACTTCGCGAAGATCCTTTCGCCGAAATATAAATATCTGAACCTGGAGCAGGACCTGGACAAGGAGAACCTGAGGATCTTCAAGTCCTCGTATGTGCCGGATGCGATGATCAGGAAGGCGCGAGTGAGGCTGAAGTGAGCAAGCATCTTGAGGCTGGGATCAAAGGCGTCTCTCGCAAAGCACGCAGAGCTCGCAGAGAAAGACAAATATTTTTTTGTTTTTAAAGCCAGTAATTCAAGAATCCCTCTGCGATCTCTGCGCCTCTGCGAGAAATATTCTTGCCCTGTTGAGAGGAATTTCATTTGTAACTGGCCAAAAGCCGCGAACGGTTTCCCCCTCTTTTATATTGACACACCACCCCGATACAGTGTACAACAAAGCCTACTAATTTCCAGGAGGTTGTTGAAACAGCGTATGGCGGAACCGAATAAGATAATCTACTCCATGGTGGGCGTAGGCAAATTTTACGACAAGAAACCGGTCCTGAAGGACATTTATCTTTCTTACTTCTACGGCGCAAAGATCGGCGTGCTGGGTCTGAACGGCTCGGGCAAGAGCTCGCTGCTTCGGATCATGGCGGGTATGGACAAGGAGTTTGTGGGCGAGGTCGTGGTCTCTCCGGGCTACACGGTCGGGATTCTCGAACAGGAGCCGAAGCTCGATCCGAACAAGACCGTGCGCCAGTGCGTGGAAGAGGGCGTGCAAGCCACGGTGGACCTTCTGCATGAGTACAATAAGATCAACGAATCCTTTGCCAATCCCATGTCCGACGACGAGATGAGCAAGCTGATCGAGCGCCAGGGCGAGGTGCAGGAAAAACTCGACCATGCGAACGCATGGGAGCTTGACAGCATGCTCGATATGGCCATGGACGCGCTGCGCTGTCCGGCAGGTGACACCATGGTGAAGATCCTGTCCGGCGGCGAGAAGCGGCGTGTGGCGCTCTGCCGTTTGCTGCTCCAGAAGCCGGATATCCTCCTGCTCGACGAGCCCACGAACCATCTCGACGCGGAATCCGTTGCCTGGCTCGAACACCATCTCCAGAAATACGCGGGAACGGTCATTGCCGTTACCCACGACCGGTATTTCCTCGACAACGTGGCAGGCTGGATCCTGGAGCTCGATCGCGGCCAGGGCATCCCGTGGAAAGGCAACTATTCTTCCTGGCTCGAGCAGAAGGGCGAGCGGTTGAAGCAGGAGGAAAAGTCCGAGAGCGAACGCCAGAAAACGCTTGCGCGCGAGCTCGAATGGATCAGGATGTCGCCCAAGGGCAGGCATGCGAAATCAAAGGCGCGCATCAGCTCGTACGAAGAGCTGCTTCGGCAGCAGACCGAGGCGCGCGGCAAGGAACTGGAGATCTATATTCCGCCGGGACCGCGGCTCGGCAAGGTGGTGATCGAGGCCGAGAACGTGACCAAGGCCTACGGCGACAACATTCTCGTCGAGAACATGTCGTTCATGCTGCCGCCGGGCGGTATCGTCGGCGTGATCGGGCCGAACGGCGCGGGCAAGACCACGCTGTTCCGCATGATCACGGGCCAGGACACGCCGGATAAAGGCAAAATCAAAATCGGCGAGACCGTGAAGCTCGGGTATGTTGACCAGAGCCGCGATGTGCTCGACCCGAACAAGACCATCTGGGAAGTGATCACCGGCGGCCAGGAACAGGTCCAGCTCGGGAAGCTGCTTATGAACTCCCGGGCCTATGTATCGCGGTTCAATTTCGGCGGCACGGACCAGCAGAAGAAGGTCGGCGTTCTCTCCGGCGGAGAGCGGAACCGGGTGCATCTCGCGCGCATCCTGAAGGAAGAGGCGAACGTGCTGCTCCTGGACGAGCCCACGAACGACATCGACGTGAACACCATGCGGGCGCTCGAAGAGGGGCTCGAAAATTTCGCGGGCTGCGCCGTGGTCATCAGCCACGACCGCTGGTTCCTCGACCGGATCGCCACGCACATCCTCGCGTTCGAGGGTGAGAGCAAGGTGGTCTTTTTTGACGGGAACTATTCCGAATACGAGGCGGACCGCCACGCGCGCCTCGGCGCTGCAGCGGACCAGCCGCATAGGATCAAGTACAGGCATTTGACGAGATAATATCAGACTACTGAATAAATAAAAACCTGATTCCTTCACATACGGAATCAGGTTTTTTTATTGCTTGAGAACCATATCCCCGATTACATTATTAGGGGCTAGGCGTATTTGTACGAATTGAATAAGGCAATTTTTGAGGTGCGCGCTCAAAAACGTGTCGCAGCCCGTTTACGATTTTGCCTTTGGCAGCCGCAACTTTCTATTTGGCCTTTGCCATAGCGGCATATAGCATTTCCCCATTGTGTAGCTCTCAATCACAAAGCGGTTTCCAGTTACTCTCGAAAACACACGGACCGCTTAGATTATTTTCCCATGGGCTTATTTCAACACGGTTTAAGTGGCAGCTTATGTCTTCCATGATCTTTACATCTGTTTTTGGATCGCAGAGCATAACCGAATAAAAACCTCCGTCTAGCGGACGCACTGATACCTTGTAACTCTCTTTGATATGTTTTACGCGAGTCTGATCAGGATATTTTTTTTCAAGAACATCAAAAAACTGTTTTGCATCAAAGTCCTTCGGTATAGGCAGTTTCTGCGCTTCATAATATCCCACAATTTTCATCGAGAAATCAGAAAGCGTGATTGTAGCGGCAGAATATTCCCGCGCCTTTTCTTCGTTAGAAGTTGATAGGGCTCCACGGTGTATGCAGCCAATAAGAACGATAACAATAAAAATTCCAGCAAATCGTTTCATGATTATGCCCCCTTTTTACCAAAAATATTGCTGATCTTCGTTAACCCCTGTATCGAGGTTCCAGTTTTTAAGATAAACAGCAGGCCCGTCTGGATTTTTATTCCCAATGTCAACGAAAAGTTTGTCCCAGGCCTTGACAACTTCAGTCACGGCTTTATCAAAGGCATCTCTCTTGAACTCGCCGGTTTTGTTACCCGGAAGCTTCACTTGATTGACGAAGCGGAGCCATTCTTCTGTCGTAATTTCATTCGTTTTCTTGTAGGCAAGTTTTTCTTCCTCTGCAAAGTGCCGAAAAATTGGTATCGGGTCTTCGGCAGAACCGATTTTGGATAAGAAGTTCTTGTGCCAGCTATCGGGATCGATCTTTTTGTACCATTCAGTAGCAGCGGGATGACTCGCTCTGAGCGTCATATCCCAAAATGCTCCAAGAACCGGGTTAATCTTATTTCCGTTATTTGGATCGGAACACATGTTAAAAAGCCCGGCATATTCAGCATACCCCAGTTCAACACCCTTGATCTGGTTGAATATGTAGCTGTCCTGGGTCAACTCGCAGTGACGATGCTCACCAGAATTGAAGATATACGGTCCAACTATGGCTTGCACAACCGGGTGAATTACTGAATCGGTGACAAGGTGGGTCGCGAAACCGCACAGCCAGGCAAGGCAGATGTTAAAACCATCACCATTAAGACTGAAAAGATTCCTGATTCCATTTCGAACAAACTCTCCTGTGTTCTCGTAATGCATCCTGTCCGCCCAACTATGGGTCTTCAGAAAACCGCTAAGCAGTTCAGTAAGATACGGATAGTCTGGACCAACAGCACCGAGACATACGAAATGATTAAGCCCAAGTATAGTTGAAAAATGAGGATTTTTTTGCCCGAGGCGATTATACTTATCCAAAGCATCTTCAACGACCATCCAGTGCGTAAACGTTCCTGCCATTATGCCCTCCTTAAAGGATATAACCTTGCGAAGCGATTACCAACGACTTTAAAGTCGTTACTGCCACCGCCAGCTATGCGAAGGCCAGTGCGAGAGAGGCCGCAAGTCGCACTAATCCTGTAAACAAATCGAGCGCCTGATCAACACTCTGAAGCGTTGCCGAATTCTTCTTCACAGTTTCAGCCTCAGTCTCAAGGTCCTGGGCGACCTGTTCAAACTGCGAGCTCGTATTAATAAGGCTTTTCTTGAGGGAGTTAAGGTATGCCAGCAGCACCGTATCGCGAGCAGTCTGCACCTTATTGCGCTCATCTTGAGTTTGGCATTTGGCCATTGCACTGGGCAATGCTTCTGTAGCGCTTTGAGCGGCGTTCTTCAAAGCGGTAAGTGCTTCTTCCTGTGTCAATTCTCCGTCATGAATGATAGAAACCTGCTTAGGAGATGTATCGTCTTTCTGTTCCATTTTCTTTCCTCCTTATTACTGGTTATGGATTGCCCTTCGTCTTTTCAAGTAAAATTGCAACGCTGCGGAGCTCAGCTACAATTGTCTGTAAACGAGTCAAATCAAGTGGCTCACCTTGTTCGAGCTTCTTGTGCTCAGATACAAGGTGTCTAAGGGCTGCAAGACTCGCATCGTAACTTTTTTCAATTAGGTCAAACTGATTTCTTGTGAGCCGTTTGTCAAGTACTTCTTTCAGCGCATTGCTCAGCTGCGGGTTCGATTTCATTAGGGCAGCTACATTGTTCTGAGCAGTGAGTCCTGCATCAGTACCAAAATCATCAAGAAGAGGTTTAGGGTCGTACACTCCTATATCCCAGAGCGTTATAAAAGCTGCCTTTCTGTCTGTAGCCAGCATTTCCCGAAATTCGGTCATTTGTGCACGAACAAGCTTGTTCCCTAAAAATTGCTGAAAAGTATCGACTCTCTTACGAATGAGGGCGCTTGCCTCTTTGATCTTAGCCTTTTGAATCTCGGTCGCTACAATTCCACCAATCTTTGAGATAACCGCTGTGGAATCACCTAATACAGGTGCTGGTTGTTTAAGCTGTTTAGCATATTCATCGATAGCGCCGCCAAGGTCTCCTAAAGCCTTTTCAGTTTGCGCGCCCTCGTCTAAACCGGCCAGGTCGCCAAATGCATCGTAGAGGTCTGCAAGCTTTTCAAAGACTACCGACCGTTTCGTAATTTCTTGTTGAATGTCGTCATATAGCTTTAAAAGTTCAAGGTACGTAGTTACTTGCGTAGTTCCGTTATACCCATGGAGAAGAGCTTCACTGTCCTGTGCGCGAAAATACTCTTTATCTGAAACCATGATGTTTTGCTGTGCCTGAACCGCTACACTCCGGCCGACCTTCCCAAGGGCTCTCGCAGCGTCAATGTTAACGCTGGCACAGGCCGAAATCATAAAAACTGCAAAGAATAAAATTGTCAGTATCTGGATTGTACTCCGAATGTCGATTGCAATCTTTGAGTTTATTCGCTTCATCCGTCTACCCCCTCGACTTTGCTTGTAAGATGTTCCAGCTTATTTTGAATTTTCTGCTGCTTTTGTCCCTAAAAAAGCACCATGGCTTAACCACATCGGAGCAACTCAGATGTTATAATCAATCCATGAGACTAACAGTTCGTTTGGTGCCCAGTGTTGCCGCACGATGCCGAGCCTCCGAAACACTATAACCAGTAATCTCGGCCAAAGAATGTCGGAAAGGATGTCCGATGACCCGAGAGCAAGAATTGGTTCAAGTTGCCGCAGAGATTGCGCGCTATACTCTAAAGAAACCTTGAAGCCGTGAACACCGAACAGGAGATTTTTGATGGCCACGAGAGAGCTGATTGAAGCCACGTCCTAGAGCCGAAGAACCGGTGGGCTTGCGGTTCCATCGCCTTCCATAGCATAGATCTACGACCGATTCGCACACAGATTGCGTACGTAAATTTATAAAAAGAGTCATTTGAAATTACTTTTTTACTGCTCCAACAACATTTACAGCTGCTGTAAGGGACGAAGCTAAATCCTTCGCAACTGGAGCCAAGGGTGTCGAAATCGCACCAACGAAAAGGGCGGTCAGCAATTGTGCCGAACGAAGGTAATCATAAATCTTATGAGACAAAGGAGCTTGTGTATCAGCATACGTAGTACTGAAAATCAATCCACCCGCAACTACGGCAAGCACGATAGATGCAATCCCGGCAAGAAGCTTCGACGTATTTCTGTACTGTTGATCGGCCCGTTCGTACCCCTCATCGAGAACAGCGCTCACTATAGCGTCAAATCGGCCGAGAATATTAAAATCCTGTTGAGTGAGAGCGACACCTTTGCGGATGTTCTCCGCACAGGTCTTCAATTCTGATGGATCAACACCTGTCACGTCAGCTAATTTGTCCGCATTGTCCGATGTCAAACCTAATCTGATAAGCGATTTGGCAATCGCCTTTTGATCTGCTTTCGCAACTCCGTTCAGCCAATTTGCCTTGAGTGTCGCGATGATGTCTGCTTTGCCGAATATTTTTGACCCAGATTGGCCATCGATAAGCGGTTCTACGGCTTTCCGCACATATCCGAAGCCAGAATTGGATACGCCCCCCCGTATTGCCTTAGTAGCGTCGACCAAACCAAACGAGGCAGTACCGAGTCCTCCGGCAGCAGCCAGAAAATTAAGAATGTTTCCCAAACTCCCATTTAGGATATCGATAGACATATTTTTTCTCCTTTTTTTGCCTTTTAAATATTATAGAGGATATAATCAAAAACCGTAAAAAAACTCACGTAGCCTCATGGCAATTATATTGCGATAGCTGCTTATAGAGCGATTCTCACGTATGGCCGTGATACGGTCTATTCGTATCATAAATTATTCTTATATGCAATGAAAAAAGACGTCAAATTATCGAGTGTTTTAAGGGTAGGCTGAAAGTTGTATGATTTATCGCTCCGATAGTTTATTTTTTATAGCGGATTTATGTAACGTTGCAATAGGCGATTTCCTGAATTTCAGCCTCGATTTCCCTGAGACCGGACAGCGGAGTGATCTCTTATAGGAGATCGTGGGTAACAATTACTGTGTGTATTGTGCAATGTTCAAAAGCTGCTGCCGTCGCGGAGGAAGTATCCGACACCATACAAGGCAATTAGAATCGTTCACTGAATTCATAATAAAACAGCATCGCTGATCACTACAACTATGTCATCGACCTCAATTGCTATTTCTTTATTTGATATCGAAAAAGCAACTCAGATCCCGCCTTCACCCCACGCTTAAGACACCGCTGCCGACTTCTTGAGCAGGTCCACCACTTCCTGGTCCGATACCTGCACAAAATCCTGATAATGGTTACCCACCGCGATAAAAGGCAATGGGGTATCGAGGCAGACGAATTCGTCTACCATCGGTTTCAATGCCTTCACTGTCTCGGGCGGGCCTACGGGCAACGCCACGACCAGCTTCGCGAGTTTCTCCTGCTTCAGGGTCTCGATTGCCGCTTTGATCGTGGCTCCCGTTGCAACGCCGTCATCAACGAGGATGACGGTTTTGCCTTCGAGGTTGCTCAGTCCCTTGCCCGAACGATAGAGCGATATGCGCAGAGCAATCTCTTTTTTCTGGCGCTCAATTTCGGTTGGGATGAATTCCTTTGTAATACCACCCTCCGAAATGATCGACTGGTTCAGGACCACGCTTCCTGTTTCCGAGATTGCGCCGAGCGCAAGTTCCTGCTGGCCGGGATAGCCGATCTTGCGCACGATCAGCACGTCGAGCCGGAGGTTGAGCGCGCGCGCGATCTCATACCCCGTGACTACGCCGCCGCGCGGCAACGCCAGAACAACCGCATCTCTGCGGTCCTTGTATTGGTGCAGCCTTTCGGCAAGCCGGCGGCCGGCATCACTTCTGTCGTGAAACATAAATCACCCCAGCGTTCTTTCCCACGCGCATTCTCTAGTTAAAATGTAGTTCCCGGATCATTGCTTGTCAAGGAGCGGCGCTAAATAGGGGTTGACATCGCAAGGCTAGAAAGTGTACAAAAGACGGTACAGCATACCGCTTACTATGGTATGAAAGGAGAAAGTCAACATGTCGGAATTCAAAAACGTAACGATCGTGAAAAAAGTAAATAGCTATTTCGATGGAAAAGTGACGAGCAGGACAGTGCTCTTTCCGGACGGGTCCAAGAAGACCCTCGGCGTGATGCTTCCGGGCGAGTACGAGTTCGGGACCGGAGACAAGGAGCTCATGGAGATCCTGTCAGGAGAGCTTGACGTTCTGCTGCCGGGCGAGAAGATGTGGAAGACGATCACGGGAGGCCAGTCCTTCAATGTCGCGGCGAACGCGAAGTTCCAGCTCAAGGTGAAGAAGCTGACGGATTACATCTGTTCGTTCATCAAGGGGTAATAACGCATTTACCATTGATACGATCTTGCCCCTCACCGTTTAACTTCCCTGTAGCTTACTACAGGGCTACCACTTAGGTCCCTCCTCCCTTGATGGGGGAGGTTAGGCGGGGGTGATGAGCACGAACGCCGGATACTTCACCCTCCCCTTAATCCCCTCCCATCAAGGGAGGGGCGAGAAGCATGGTCAGATCCCCGCAGCTTGCTGCGGGGAGAGTCCCGTAGGATGGCCGTCAATTAAAATTCTTCACAGCTTCGGCCCCTGCCTTACCCGCCACCATCCGATGCCGTACACGCGGTCGAATCGTTCCGTCAATTCCTTGATATCCGGCAGGTCTTTGGGCAGGATTTTTCCAGGAAGCGGATGGAATTGCGGCGGACTGTTGAACATATCCAGAATGAAATCCTTTCCGATCATGCGGAAATGGCCGATACCCAGGAACTCTTTCCGTGGCGCAAGCAGATCCTGGCCCACGGAATAGTACGTGAAGCCTTTCGGGGCAGTGAGTTCTATCAACGTGGGGCCGATGTCGATGTGCGCGCCTGCCGCGTTCTTCGGCATTTTGATCCCTTTGAGCACGTCCTTGCCGTACAGGATCAAAGGCACACCCGAGCGCTCAAAGAATTCCGGGTTCGCGTTTATGAACTTGCGGCCGAAGTGATCGCCCGTGAAAACAAAGAGCGGGTGCTTGAGCCTGGTTTCTTCCTTCCTCACGAAGTCCCCGAGACATTTGTCCGAATACCATAAATGGCCGAGCATCTTAAGGCTCGTTGTTCCGTCGAACACCGGCGCGAGGTCAGCGGGCACTTCCTTCAGCGGAAAACCTTTGGACCACACATCCACATTATACGGCGGATGATAGCTCGTGGTCATGATGAGGTTGAAGCTCGGGCGGCTGTCGTCTACCGTGCGCTCGATAAAGTCCATTAAAAATTCGTCGTCCACTCCCCATTCGTGCGTCGAAGTCCAGGCGCCCATATCCGGCGCGCCGTAGATCTCCTGCGCGCCCTGGTCATGGGCAAAGTCTCCGAACCGCTGCCAACTCAAGTATCCTCCGTAAAAGAGCCGGGTCCTGTAGCCGAGTCGTTTAAAGGTCTCGAAGAGCGAGGACGGATAGGGATCCTTTGCCGTAAACTGGTAATTGATCTCCACCTCGGTATACGGGAGGTCCGTGATGATGGCGCTGAGAGACTCCATGGTCCCTTCCGAAGCAGGCAGGAAGTTCTCGAAGTGCAGGCCCTTCTTGCCCAATTCCGTCAGGTTGCTTGTTGCGCCGAGCGAGGCGTACTTCGGCAGCAGGGGCCAGGCATCGTAGCTCTCCATCACGAACACGAAGATATGGCGCGGCGGAACGCCCTTCGGCCCCTTTGCGCGTTTCAGCAGATACTTGTCAAGGTCGTCGAACGACCCGCGATTTTTGAACAGCTCCTGCGCTGCTTTCCTGACGTTGCGGTCCGGAAGGTACGCGTCCAGACCTTTCGAGCCGATTTGCTGAATGTGGTCCTGGACCGCGAGGTAGAGCGAGAAATAAGGGTTCACGACCGCTTTGTTCAGGAACAGGTCCTTGGTGATCGCGATGTCCTTGCGCTGCGCAGGCCTGCGTCCGAAAGAGCCCCTCGATCCAACAACGAGCAGTGCCGCGATAAGTAGAACGATCAGGGCTTTTGCAAGAAGCGGGAACGAACGGTCGGAGAGCTTTTCCGCGGAAGGGAACCCGTTTCGAAGGAGCCGTTTGTGCAGCGCCATGACAACCGCGGACAGCGCGCCGATGGCGATGAATACGGGAATTGGATGGTAGTCCGCCCATATCGTCTGGAAGATCGCCTTGGTGTCGTCATAGTAGAGGTTGAAGATGAAATTGTTGAACTGCTCGTTGTATTCCTTGAAATAGACGAACGTGAAGATCCAAGCGATCGAGGTGAGGACGATGAAAAGGCCGCCGAAGACGCTGCGAATCCGTTCTATAACGCGGCCGGGATTGACGAATCCCGAGGCCACGCTGACCAGCAGGAAAGAAATTGCAACCCAGTACGTGGAAACCATGGAGTCAAAGCGGAGTCCGTTGAGAGCAACGGCCAGGACGTCGGAAAAGGAACTGGCAGCATCGATCTTATTCCTGAAGTACAGGACAAAGGCCGTGCGGAAGAAAGACAGATAAAGCATGAAAAAGATCCATTGCTTTACGTCTTTCTGGAATTGAAGAAGAAAACGGTTAAAGCCTTTCATCGTACGATCACCCATGTTTATCCCGACCGGGACAAGCGGAACCAAAAAGCAAAATCTAAAAGGCGTCTCTCGCAAAGTCGCAAAGAGCGCAAAGGGGACCTTGAGTCAATATCTTTTTTTGGTTTAAAACCAAAAGTAAGACGTGGTTTAATATTTTCTTGGCGTCCTTTGCGTCTCTGCGAGAAACATTCTTGCCATTTTGAAAAGAATTTGATTCTTAACTAACTAAGAGATCTCCGCCAGCTCGCGAAGGTGCCCGTCAAACTCGCGGGCCTTCGCATCATGTTCGTTCGTTACGGTCTCAAGCTCCGCAAAGCGAGCATCGATCTTTGCCTTATTATCGCGGACGGCCTGCGATAACCGCTTGATGGCCAGGGCCTCGCCCTTGACCGATACTTCCAAAAGCTTCTGCGTGTCCTGCTCCACGTCGAATTCAAGTTTCGTGATCTCTTCCTCGAGTTCCGCGATCTTTTTCTTGAGCCCGGCGAGGACTTTCGATTTATCCGAAACGATCCCGGAGCGCTGCTTTTTGGCGTCTTTCCGGTTCACGCTCCCGTTGTTCTGCTTTTTCCCTTTTTTCACCCGCACCCCGCCCTCGTCGCTCCATCCCACGCGTTCGAGGAAGTCAAGGTAGGTCCCTTCAAAGATAGATACCGTATCATTATCGTAGACGATCAGTTTTGTGGCCACGGCCTCGAGGATCAGCTCGCTGTGGGTCACGATGATGACCGCGCCGTCAAAATATTCAATCGCTTCGATCAGCGAGTCAATGGACTCCATGTCCAGGTGGTTCGTGGGCTCGTCGAGCATCAGCAGGTTGGCCGGCGAAACCAGGAGCTTGCCCAAAAGCACGCGGCTTCTCTCGCCGCCCGAGAGCACGCTCACTTTTTTGAGCGCGTTGTCGCCTTCGAACATCATCAGCCCGCAGATAGCGCGGGATTCGCCCTGGGCGCAGTCGGGGTGTGCGTCCATAATCTCCTGGAGCGCGGTCTTTTGAGGGCGCAAGCGGTCGATATTGGTCTGGCCGAAGTAGGCGATCTTGGTGTTCGGGTGGAGCTTGACTTCGCCGCTCGTGGGGGACATCTCTCGCGCAAGCAGGTTCAGGAGCGTGGTTTTGCCTTTGCCGTTCTTGCCGATCACGGCGATGCGGTCTTTTTTGCTCACGCCGAAGGAGAGCCCTTCGATCAGTTTGGGGCCGTCTTTGGAAAATCCAAAAGACAGGTCTTCGACGGTCATCAGCCACTTGGCCTCGAAGGGCGCGGATCGGAACTTGAAGTCGAGCGATTTGATCTCTTCGAGCTTGTCGAGTTTCTCGTGCCGTGCAAGCGCCTTGACCCGCGATTGTACCGCGCTGGCCTTGGTTGCCTGGGCGCGGAAGCGGTTGATGAACTGCTCCACTTCTTTTCGTTTCTTTTCATCGTTCTGGCGCGTCTTTTCGTGGATCTCTTCTTCCATCAGGATCTGGTCGTAGAGCTTCTGTGTGTTGCCGGGGACCTTGCGCATCTTGCAGCGGTGGATGATCATGGTATGCGTCGTGACGCTGTCCATGAACTCGCGGTCGTGGGTAATGATGATCATCTCGTTCCGCCAGGCGCGCAGGAACTGCGTGAGCCAGCGGACCGAAATGATGTCGAGATAGTTCGTGGGCTCGTCGAGCAGCAGCAGGTTCGGTTCCGACACGAGCACCTTGGCGAGGTTCAACCGCACCTGGTACCCGCCGGACAGCGACGACGGCTCTTGCTCGAAATCCTCGTTGGTGAACCCCAGGCCGTGGAGGATGGCCTCGGCCTTGTACGTTTCGTCGATGTGGTCCTCGTTCTTCGGCAGGGCGAGGCAGGCCTCCTGGAGCACCGTGTCCTCGGTGAAATGGATGTGCTGGGACAGATGGCCGATGGTGTATCCCGAAGGCACCGTGATGGTGCCGGAGTCCTGGCGGGCTTCGCCGAGGATCATGCGGAAGAGCGTGGATTTGCCGTGGCCGTTCCTACCCACAAGGCCTACGCGTTCGCGTGGGTTTACGGTGAAGCCGACGCCGTCGAACAGCACCTGCTTGCCGTAGGATTTTTCTAAATTAGTGACCTGGAGCATTCTTTCAACCTTTTCTGAATATAAAATATGCGAAAACGCAGCTTCATATAATAACGCAGCAGGGAGGTTAAGGCAAATGGTTTTTCGCGGAAAGGGCAGGAGCGTCGGCAAGGGCCGTTGTTTCCAACAAGCGGCTGGGGCGACAGGTTTGTTCGCGATAGCTACGGATTCCAGCGGTATGGATAGTCCATCTGCGCAGCGATGCGCGTACGCGCATCCGGGCCTGCCAATCGTTGCACCACATAGAGACTCGCGTCGATAGCGGCTGTAACGCCACCCGCGGTAATGATGTCTCCTTCATCGACCACCCGGTCGCGGACAACCTCTCGGCAGTATTGTTCCAGTTCCTTGAGCGCGCTCGGATGCGTTGTCGCGCGCTTGTTCCGAAGAAAGCCGGCGGCCCCGAGAAGGAGCGCGCCGGTGCAGACTGATACCTTGAGCCGCGCGGGACCGGCGGTTTTCAACCAGTCGACAAAACGCGTGTCATGCTGGAGGCTCCTGGTGCCGAACCCCCCTGGCACAAAAAGAATGTCGTAGGAATTGAGGGGTTCAGCTATGGCGTCCGCTTCAATCCGAAGACCCCGATCGTCCGTGACGTATTGAGTGGTTGCGCAGATACGCCACTCAAAATCGTCTATGATATTCATGGACTTCAGGCGCGTTATAGGGTCGTAAAACCCGATGAAGTCCAGAGATGTCATGCGGTCAAATACAACAAATGCAACTTTCATAGCGTCAACCTCCTGCAATGGTGCAGAGCAATCTAACTATGTTGTTGAGCGACAAAACGAGTGTATCGGAAATCCTGGGAAATACTTCTGAAGCTCCTTCTCACAACACCTCTTCGTCTTCCTTGCACCAGGCAGGGGCCACGATGCAGATGAACGCGAGGTCCGTTTTCCGGAATTCGTGATGCACTGCTTTGCATTCGGCGGGATGTACACGGTGGAGCCGGGCCGGACAGGCGCGGATTCATCATCGATATGCATGATCCCCTCGCCTTCTATTATTATAGTAGACTTCCGAAGTGCGGAGCCGGTGCAGCCACGTGGTATCGCCGGGTTTCACGACTGCGTGAGCAAGGCTGTACCGAAGCGTGAGGTCCGCCTTGTCCGGGTGCAGGATCTCGCGCAACGCGCAATTGTCTCCTGCGATGAATTCTTCGCAGTCCTTAATGCTCGGATAAACATGAAAGAGCCTCCTGTCGCGATTGGTTTCGATCATATCGAAAGCGCTCCGGCATGTCAAGGGACTTCCCGCACTATGATTATATCGCGCGCGGGAATTGATTTCCATTAAAACTTCGGGTAGACTATAGAATAGGGTGGAACAGCGTGGACGACGGCAAAAAAACAAAAGAACAATTGGTCAAGGAAATCGCGGAGCTGCGCAAGCGGATTGCCGCGTTCGAGCGCACCGCTGTTGACCATGAAAAAATTGATGCGGCGCTCCACGAGAATGAGCTGCGCTACCGCCGCTTGTTCGAAACGGCGAGGGACGGGATCGTGCTTTTGTCGGCGAAGACCGGATACATCATCGATATCAACCCATCGTTCCTTGCCCTGTCGGGTCATGGCCCCGACGAGTTGTTGGGAAAGCCGCTCTCGGAGATCAGGCCGTTCGCAGGCACGGATGCAGGACTGGTCATTGCCAAAGAGCTCCAGACACAGGACCAAATTTATTACAATGACCTGCCCTTCCACGTAAGGGACGGGACCGACCTCTCCGTAGAGGTCATCGGGAGCGCCCACACGATTGGAAGCGAGAGGGTCCTGCAATGCACGTTCCGGGATATTACCAAACGGAAAGCGATGGAGGATGAGCTGTGGAGGGCGGAGTCGCGGTATCGCGCGCTCTTTAACAAAGCGGCGATCGGGATTGCCATTGTCGACGCCGGCAGACGCATCATCGAAAGCAACCACGCGCTTGAAAAGATGCTCGGGTACAGCGAAAAAGAGATGCTCGGCAGGCATTTCACCGAATTCACCCATCCCGAAGATCTTATTACGGACACGGAACTATACCGGGAACTGCTCGAGCAAAAGCGCGACGCGTACCAGATGGCGATCCGGTGCCTGAGGAAGGACGGCAGTGTTGTTTGGGGACTCCTCGCCGTGTCCGTTATGCGCAATACCAGGGGCGAGCCTTTTTATGCCATTCGCATGGTCGAGGACATCACGGAACGCAAGCGGGCCGAGGACGCCTTCATCAAGTCGCGCAATTTTTACCTGTCGCTCATCGATGAACTGCCGAACCCGATCCGGCGCACCGACATCGACGGGCACGGAGATTACTTCAACCGGGCCTGGCTTGCTTTCACCGGCCGGACCATGGGACAGGAAGTCGGGACCGCATGGACCGACCACGTGCATCCAGACGACCTTGAACGGATCACCAAGCTCCAGTTCGACACCTTTAAGACCCGCACCCCGTACGTGACCGAATACCGGCTCCGAAACTACAACGGAGAGTACCGGTGGGTGGTGGAATTCGGGAGGCCGTTCGACGACATTGACGGCAGTTTCGCCGGCTATATCAGTTCGTGCTACGACGTGCAGGAGCGCAAGACCTTTGAGAAGACGCTCCAATCCATCTCATCGACCGACGATCTTACCGGCCTCCTCAACCGGCGCGGTTTTTTCTCGCTCGCCCTGCAGCAACTCAAGGTGGCGAACAGGACCAAGAAAGGTTTCTTGCTCTTCTATGCGGACCTCGATGGGCTGAAAAAGATCAACGATACGCTCGGCCACCCGGAAGGCGACCTGGCGCTGGTCGAAACCGCCTCGGTCCTCAAAGAGATTTTCCGCGAGTCGGACATTATCGGCCGCCTGGGCGGAGATGAGTTCGCGGTGCTCATGCTCGAACATACGGTGAAGAGCGATGAAGACCGGACCATCCTGACGCGTATCAACGAAAGCATCAATGCCCGGAATGCCCGGCCCGGGCGCCGCTACATCCTGTCCATCAGCACGGGGATGAAACTCTACGACCCGGAAAATCCCTGTTCGCTCGACGAGATCATCTCGCGCGCTGATTCCCTGATGTACAAGGAGAAGGAGCTGAAATACGGGGCACGGAAGTCCAGATCGTGACGTTTCCTCTTGACCCGGAAGAATTCGAAACCAAATGAACCCTGAAGAAATGCAATCCCTAAAAAGCTGGTTTGCCGAGTATTGCGACTCTTTTTCCCTGCCCGTTGTTGAAGACCAACGGAACCTCGCCCTCAAGCAGGAGCATACCCGTCTCGTGTGCCAGAACAGCCGACGGCTTGCGCAGCACCTGCGCCTGGGCCGCGAGGAGGCCATGCTTGCGGAAGCGGCTGCCCTGTTCCATGATGTGGGCAGGTTCCCGCAGTACGCGCAATACAAGACGTTTGATGACAACATCTCGCTCAATCACGCCGTTCTCGGGGCGCATGTGCTGCTGGAGAACAACGCGCTCAGCAAGCTGTCGAAGCATGATCAGGGCGTCATCATCCGCTCCGTGACGCTGCACAATGTCTTTTCTCTTCCCACAACGCTCGATGATGAAACCATGTTGTTTGCCAAACTGGTACGCGATGCGGACAAGCTGGACATCCTGCGGGTGTTCTTGGATTATTTTGAGATGGACCCGGGAGCCAGGGCAGGGGCCGTAGTGTTGGGGCTGCCGGATGAACCGGGATACTCGCAAGAGGTCCTGCGCTGCTTACGGAACGGAACCATGGCCAAATATTCGCTGCTCAAGACCCAGAACGACTTCAAGCTGTTGCAGCTCACCTGGATGTACGATTTCAATTTCTCCTGCTCCCTGCAGATGGTCGTTGAGCAAGACTGTATAAACAAACTAGCAAAAAACCTGCCCCGGACCGATGAAATTACCAGGTCAATCGAGGTTGTGCGCGAATATGTGAAGGGAAGATTAAAGGGTTGTTGAGTTTTTCTTACCAATTGCCCGCAGTTCAGCCTGAATTATTCGCTTTACTCCATGTCTCATTTTTTGTAAGATAGGCCGGTAATTCTAACGATTCCCGGCGGCGTCTCATGACCAGGACATCGACAATCTGATAAGGAGATTATAATGAACGAAAGCAAAGCAATAGACACCTCGGCCAATCCCGCTCCGCTCGGGTTGATGGGGTTCGGCATGACCACGGTCCTGCTGAATTTTCACAATGCGGGTTTTTACCCCCTGGACACGATGATCCTCGCGATGGGCATATTCTACGGAGGCATTGCCCAGATAATCGCCGGCATCATGGAATGGAAAAAGGGCAACACGTTTGCAACTACGGCTTTTATCAGCTATGGATCGTTCTGGCTCACGCTGGTTGCATTGATACTGCTGTCGAAAACGACGTTCGGCATTGCCGGACCCGCGCCGAGTGTGGGGTTGGCGTTTTATCTCGGCATGTGGGGCTTGTTCACCGCGGTTCTGTTCATCGGCACGCTTCGGCTGAACAGGGCGCTGCAGGTCGTGTTCGGTTCGCTGGTGATCCTGTACGCCCTGTTGGTCGCGGCCAATGTCACGGGCAGCCATGCGCTCCATCTCGCGGCGGGCTATGAGGGACTTTTCTGCGGTTTCTCGGCGATATACGCCGGCCTGGCACAGGTGCTGAATGAGGTTTACGGCAAGGTTGTGTGGCCCATCGGACCGGTAAAGAAATAAAGCTGCACTTGCTTTAGAATGTACTTTTTTACAAGTCCCCCGATGTCCGCATCGGGGGACCTGTGTTCTGTGAACATTGCTGCAAGGGGAGTCTTATGAGAAACAACATCGTTTCAGCGGGCGCCGACGAACTCAAGTACGAGATCCGGGAGATCGTCGCCGTGGCCAAGGAGTTTGCCAAACTCGGCATCGAGATCATCTGGGAGAACATCGGCGATCCGGTGCAAAAAGGCGAGAAGATCCCGGCCTGGATCAAGGAAATCGTGATCAATGCGTCGAAGGAAGATTTGACGTATGCGTATTCGCCCACCAAGGGCCTCGATGCCACGCGGGAATTTCTGGCGGACCAGGCGAACAAAAACGGCAATGTCAGGATCACGAAAGAGGACATCATCTTTTTCAACGGTCTCGGCGACGCGATCGGCAAGATCTACGGCCAGCTCAGAAAGGAATACCGGGTGATCGGGCCGAGCCCCGCATACAGCACCCACTCATCGGCCGAGGCGTCGCACGCGGGCGCCGAGTACATCGCATACAACCTCGACCCGCGAAACAACTGGTATCCCGATCTTGAAGATTTGCGCATGAAGGTGAAGTACAATCCCGCGATCTCAGGCATCCTGGTGATCAACCCGGACAACCCCACGGGAGCGGTCTACCCCAAGGAGGTGCTGCTGGAGATCACGGCCATCGCGAAGGAGTACGACCTGTTCATCGTGTGCGACGAGATCTACATCAACATGGCATACAACGGGAACCGGGCGGTCCCGCTTGCGGAAGTGATCGACGGCGTCTGCGGCATTTCGATGAAGGGCATCTCGAAAGAGCTTCCCTGGCCGGGCGCGCGCTGCGGCTGGATAGAGGTGTATAACCAGGCGAGCGACCCTGTCTTCGCCAAATACGTCAAAAGCATCCTGGACGACAAGATGCTCGAAGTCTGCTCGACCACGCTGCCGCAAACGGTCATTCCGCGGATTTTCGGCGATGCGCGGTTTGCGGCGTACCGGGAGCTGCGAAATAGAGGGTATGAGCGGCGGTCGAACATCGCCTATGATTTGCTGAAGGACCTGGACGGACTCATCGTGAACAGGACGAACGGCGCATTTTACATGACCATCATGTTCAGAGAAGGCGCGTTAAACGATAAGCAGACGCTGGCTGTGGCGGACCCGAAGATCAGACAGTACGTAGAAACGATCACGAAGGGCGTCCCTCTGGACAAGCGATTCGTGTACTATCTTCTTGCGGCGACCGGGATCTGCGTTGTGCCGCTCACGACAGGGTTCAACAGCAACCTCAGCGGCTTTCGCATCACTCTGCTTGAATCCGACGATGACCGTTTTGACCGGATCTTCAGGACGGTAAGGGACAAAATCAAGGAGTACCTCAAGAGCGCGTAGCAGGAATCAAACCACTTGACAGGGCTGTAATCATAAACTATATTTGTTCTCACGAATGATAGGGTGATGCGTTGTAAGTTCCTTTCGTAGTTATAGCGGGAACTGAGGAAGAGGGGGTTACTATGGGCGCTATTGAAATTAAGCCCGGCATACACTGGGTAGGGGCGATCGATTGGGCCGTGCGCGACTTTCACGGCTATATCACGCCGAACGGAACATCCTACAATAATTATCTGATCCTCGATAAGCAGGTGACGCTCGTGGATACGGTAAAGCACGATTTTGTGGATTATACCATCGACAACATCAAGAGCCTCGTGGATCCCGCGAAGATCGTGAACGTGGTGATCAACCATATCGAGAACGACCATGTATCGAGCCTGGACCGGATCATGGAGCTGACGCCGAACGCCGTGATCCATATCACCGACCGCGGAAAAAAAGGGCTGGACCGCTTTTTCGACACGTCCAAATGGAAGTTCAGAATCGTCAAGACGGGCGATACGCTGAACACGGGAACGAAAACGATCACCTTTCTCGAAACGCCGATGCTCCACTGGCCGGACTCCATGATGAGCTACGTGAAGGAAGACAAACTGCTCATAAGCCAGGACGCCTTCGGGCAGCACCTGGCCTCGTCGGCGCGATTCGACGATGAGTACTGCGACCAGTATTCAGTCACGGCACTCGAGCATGCGGTCAGGGACTATTATGCCAACATCCTCATGCCGTTCGGGACATTGATCAAGGCGAAGATCGCCGAGGTTAAAAAACTCGGCCTGGAGATCGACATGATCGCGCCGGATCACGGCGTCATCTGGAGAAAGGACCCGGGCAAGATCCTCCAGATGTATCTCGACATGGCGAACGACAAGGCGGACCTCCGCGTCGTGATCGTTTACGATACCATGTGGCACAGCACCGAGCACATGACGATCCCGCTGATGGAGGGGATCAAGGCCGCGGGCGTCGATGTGGAGGTGATCAAGCTCCGATCCACTCCCATGAGCGCGGCCATTAAGCGGGTCTGGGAGTCGCGGGCGATGCTGGTGGGCACGCCGACGCTGAACAACATCATGTTCCCGTCGGTCGCGGAATTCCTGACGCATTTGCGGGGGCTGCGTCCCAAGAACAGGATCGCCGGCGCGTTCGGGAGCTTCGGCTGGGGCGGCGGCGCGGTGAAGGAAGCGTACGAGACGTTCAAGAAGATGGGACTGGAAACGGTCGAGCCCGGCGTAGAGGTCCTCTATCGGATGGGTCCCGACGATTATCGGAAATGCTTTGAATTCGGGAAGCGGTTCGCGGAAAAAGTTTGCGAATACCAGAAGCCGTTCGACGGGAGTTTGTCGGGCGAGTGCCGGCGCCCCGGAGGCGCGACGCTGGGATAGTAATGCAAGCGCCAAGTCCCTAACGTTTGGTTATTGAAAATTGATAAAGTCGTAATAAGTCCTGTTTCACACAAAGCCACGAAGCCACAAAGAGAAAACCTCACTTATTATTAGTAGGATTTTCTTCGTGTCCTCCGTGCCTTCGTGTGAAAATTTGCTTGTTACAGGTTTATCAAAATTGGTTTTTGGATTATTATTTGAAATTTCAAAATCAGGAGGCTCAGATGTGGAGATGCACCATATGCGGGTATGTGTATGACGACGCCAAGGAAGGAACGAAGTTCGAGGACCTGCCCAATGACTGGCTGTGTCCGGTGTGCAATGCGCCCAAAGAGGCGTTTGAAAAGATATGATGCGTTGATAAGGACGTAAATACGGCGGCTTGGATTTTCCCCAGGCCGCCGTATTTGTTTGCAGCGACAGGGAACCGTTCTCGAACACCATTCGGGGAGGAAGACAATGCTTTTGAGACATGATAATCGGTACGGGAAGCGCGCTCTGAAATTCCAAAATATTTCCATCGGCACAAAGCTGGCGATCATCCTTGGGGCCATCGTTGTGCTGGCCTTCAGCGCGTCCACGGTTTTTATCGGCCACTTTACGGTGTCTCTGCTTGAGAGAAAAATGCAGGACGAGTTGAAGACAAAAGCGCAGCTCGTGAGAGACATGATAGAGACGTATGATAACAGTCTCAGGCGAAACGCGGAAGAGCTTTCCAATGTGTTTCTGTCGTATTACCCTGAGAAAATTGCGATTGTCCCAGCAAAGACCATTCGCATCGGGGACGTGGATACGCCTGTTCTCACAGCCGGCGCTGCAATCCAAAATATGCGCTATGAGCGCATTGATAAATTTACGTCCATCACCCATGCGGTCGCCACGATCTTCGCCAGAAAGGGAGATGATTTCGTGAGGATTGCAACCTCCTTGAAAAAACAGGACAACACGCGGGCGATCGGGACCTTTCTGGGAAAAGAGCACCCCGGTTACGGCAGATTGATTCGAGGAGAGACCTACACGGGAAAGGCAACCCTGTTCGGCAAGGATTATATGACGCAATACGTTCCCATAACGGGCGACCGGGGAGCCGTTATCGGGATCTTTTTTATCGGCCTCGACTTCACGGACAACCTCAGCGCCCTCAAAGAAAAGATCCGTTCATTGAAGGTCGGTAAGACCGGCTACCTCTTTATCCTGGATGCAAAAAAAGGCGCCACCTACGGGAATTTGGTTGTCGACCCGTTCAAGGAAGGGCAGAATATCATCGAATCCAAAGACGCCGAAGGGCGGGCATTCATCAAGGAGATGCTCGAAAAGAAGGACGGGACCATCGGATATCCGTGGTTGAACGCCGAAGCGAAGGAAACCCGGCCCCGGGAAAAGTCCGTTGCGTATGTCTCGTACAACAACTGGAACTGGGTTGTGGCAGCGGGGATGTATATCGATGAGTTTTCGGCGGAGAGCGCACAGGCGAGAAACTACGTCATGACCGCGAGCGTCATCATCGGCCTCGCTCTTATCGCGGCGATCTATCTGCTGTCCTGGAAATTTATCGCTCAACCGTTGAGCAGTACCGCCGATTTCGTAGCGGCCATCAGCAACGGAGATTTGACGCAGCGGATCCTTATTGACCGGCGCGACGAAATCGGCCGGCTCAGCGCGGCCGTGAAAAACATGGTGGATAAACTCAAGGGCGTCGTGCTGGAAGTTACGAGCGTAGCCGGCAATGTAGCTTCGGGCAGCCGGCAGCTTTCCGCGGGGTCCGAGCAGATGTCCCAGGGGGCGGCGGAGCAGGCAGCCTCGGCGGAAGAGGCATCATCCTCGGTGGAGGAGATGAATGCCACGATCAGGCAGAATGCGAACAACGCCCAGCAGACCGAGAAGATCGCGCTCGCGTCCTCGTGCGATGCCACTGAAAGCGGCGAGGCGGTATCCGAGACCGTGATTGCCATGAAAAATATTGCCGCGAAGATATCGATCATCGAAGAGATCGCCCGCCAGACGAACCTGTTGGCCCTCAACGCGGCCATTGAGGCGGCCCGTGCCGGAGAACACGGCAAAGGTTTTGCCGTGGTTGCGTCGGAAGTGCGGAAGCTTGCGGAGCGGAGCGGGATTGCCGCGGCGGAGATCAGCGCGTTATCACTATCCAGCGTTCGGGTAGCGGAAACAGCGGGACTGATGCTGGCCAAGCTCATCCCCGACATCCAGAAGACGACGGAACTGGTGCAGGAGATCAGCGCCGCATCAAAAGAGCAGGCCTCGGGGTCCGACCAGATCAACGCGGCTATCCAGCAGCTGAACCAGGTGATCCAGCAGAACGCGGGGTCAGCAGAGGAGATGTCCTCGACAGCCGGGGAGCTGTCGTTTCAGGCCGAGCAGCTGCAGAGCGCTATCGCATTCTTCAAAGTCGATGAGCGCGGGGCTCGCGTGGGACGAACCGTCACTGCGGAACAATCGGCCGCGGTCCCTCAATTCCAGGAGCGGCGTTCTGCGAAGGAACTGATGGCCGGCGTAGCGGGTTTTGACGAATACCATGCCGGAGGCCGCCTAACCGTGGGCGAAAGCCGGGACAAAGGCAACGGAGACGCAAGCGTCAATGAACTCATAAGCGCGACTGATCTTGAAAAAGGAATTCGTGACGAGGGGCCGTTCAGGACGGAATGAATAAATCAGAAGTCAAGGAGGCAGTCATGCGAAAAAAAATCATGGTGGTAGACGATTCAAATCTGATCCATCACATGTACAAGATGGTGCTGATGCGGTACCGGTGTCCGGTGGTGCATGCAATGAACGGCCAGGACGCCATAAACAAACTGGCCCAGAATCTCGATGTGGGGCTGGTGCTGGTCGATATTAATATGCCGGTGATGGGCGGGCTCGATTTTATCAAGCAGGTAAAGGAAATGGAAGAGTATAACCATATTCCCATCGTCATTGTGAGCACCGAGGGCAAGGAAGAAGATACGAAACGCGGCCTTGCTCTCGGCGCAAAAGGGTACGTGACAAAACCCTTCCAGCCGAGTGATTTACACGCGATGATTGACTCGGTTTGCCCGGCGACGAGTTAGAACATTCTTTGCCCCGGAATGGCCGGCGCGTTCAACCACCCGTCTTCTCTTCAGAGAGAGGACGGGAAGGCTCTCCTTTGCCTACGGAAAAAGGAGCCTGCGCACGTAGGGACACATCCTGAAGCGAGGGCTCCTGCCGGAGAACTTATTTCGAGGTCACTCGACCGGTAGCTGAAGAAAAAGTGACCATTCCCTCCGCCAAGACTTTTTTTACCAGCATGACCTAAATCATACTCCCCCTGTCTTCTTTAACGTATACTGCGCCTGCAATTAAAATAAACGTCGAGGAGGAGTACATATATGTTTTGTTATCAATGTGAACAGGCGGCACAGGGGACAGGATGCTCCAAGGTCGGGACCTGCGGAAAGCAGCCGGATGTTGCCGCATTGCAGGACCTTTTGGTCTATGCGCTGAAGGGCCTTTCGCAGTACGCGGTTGAGGCGAGAAAGAAAGGTGTTGTGGAAAATGACGTGAATATTTTCACGGCCAAAGCGCTTTTCTCTACTCTGACCAATGTTGATTTTGACACGGATCGTTTTGCAACGCTCATTAAGACCTGCGTTGAACTGAGAGAGAAGTTGAAGGCAAAGACCGGCATCTCGATCACCGAAGGTCCCGCAACGTTCAAACCCGCGTCTGACAAAGCCGGGCTGGTGAAGCAGGGTGAAGGGGTCGGCATCAAGTCGGATGCGTCCATCAATCCCGATATCCTCTCCCTCCAGGAAACACTTATTTACGGTTTGAAAGGCGTGGCGGCCTATGCGGACCATGCCCAGATCCTCGGCCAACAGGACGACGTTGTCTATGCCTTTCTTCAGGAGGCCCTTATTGCAACGCTCAATAAGTCGCTCGGCCTGAATGACTGGGTCGGTCTTGTGCTGAAGTGCGGCGAGATCAACCTCCGCGTCATGGAGCTGCTCGATGCCGGAAACACGGGCACCTACGGCCATCCCGTGCCGACCAGCGTCCCGCTCGGTCCCAAGAAGGGCAAGGCCCTGTTGGTCTCAGGTCATGATCTGAAAGACCTCGACGCAATTCTCAAACAGAGCGAAGGGACCGGCGTGAATATCTACACCCACGGCGAAATGCTGCCGACCCATGCCTACCCGAAGCTGAAGCAATACCCTCATTTTTATGGGCATTGGGGCACTGCGTGGCAGAACCAGCATAAAGAGTTCGATGCCTTCCCGGGCTCGATCGTGATGACCACCAACTGTCTCCAGAAACCAAAGGACTCCTACCAGGACAGGATTTATACCGCAGGACTGGTCGGCTGGCCCGAAGTCAAGCATCTGAACGACGGGAATTTCAAGCCCGCAATCGACAAGGCGCTCGCGCTGCCGGGATTTGCGGCTGATGCGCCCGGCAAGAGCGTTACCGTGGGCTTCGGCAGGAACGCGGTCATGGGTGTTGCGGGCACGGTTATCGAAGCGGTTAAGAGCAAGAAGATCCGGCATTTCTTTCTGGTGGGCGGCTGCGACGGCGCAAAGCCGGGCCGCAACTACTATACGGAGTTTGCGGAAAAGGTTCCGAAGGACTGCGTGGTGCTTACCCTTGCGTGCGGCAAGTTTAGATTCTTTGACAAGGAACTGGGCGACATCGGCGGTATCCCGCGGCTGCTCGATATCGGCCAATGCAACGACGCGTATTCGGCGATCCAGATCGCCGTGGCGCTTTCCAAGGCCTTTAACGTGGGCGTGAACGAGCTGCCGCTGTCGTTCATTCTTTCCTGGTATGAGCAGAAGGCGGTCGCCATACTCCTCACCCTGTTCCATCTCGGGATCAAGAACATCCGGCTTGGGCCTTCGCTCCCGGCTTTCATCACGCCGAATGTGCTGGACGTGCTGGTGAAGAACTTCAACATCCAGCCGATCACTACACCGGACCAGGATTTGAAGGCGATACTCGGTTAATACAGACAATGCAGAAAAAAGGCGGGCCACTCGGCCCGCCTTTTTTTATTGTAACGTATTGCGGACAATGCCAGGCTCTCCGCCGATTTTGTTTGACAGAGTTTGACGGAGTTCCTATAATCAATCCAGTCCTATAGATCGAGCTATGCGCGTATGCAAACTTGCCTATGACCAGGGACCCAAAAAACAGCGTAAAACACTGGCCCGAAGACGAGCGGCCGCGGGAACGGCTGATGGCGCATGGCCCGTCCGGGCTTTCTGATGCCCAGCTGCTGGCCATCATCATCCGGAACGGCAGATCCGGACGCACTGCCGTGGACCTGGGCCGCGATCTTCTGGAACGCTTCGGAAGCCTGGCCGGGGTCGAGCAGGCGTCGATCAAGGAAATTTGCGAAATTTCCGGCATCGGCCCTGCCAAGGCGACTGAGCTCAAGGCCGCGATGGAACTCGGCAGGCGGTACCAGAAACCAAGCCTTGCGGGAGCGTCGTTCTGTTCAAGCCTGGACGTTGCGGCCTATTACCGTCCGAGGATGAAGGACCTCAAAAAAGAAACGTTCCGGTGCGCCCTGCTCGATACCAAGAACAAGATCATCCGGGAAGAGATCGTCTCGGTCGGCAGTCTTTCCACTTCCATTGTCCATCCCCGTGACAGCTTTAAGGCCGCTATCCGCGAATCAGCCGCGGCAGTCGTCTTCATCCACAACCATCCGAGCGGCGACGTCAAGCCGAGCCAGGAAGACATCCTGCTCACGAAGCGGCTGGTGCAGGCGGGCGAAGTGCTCGGCATCCAGGTGCTCGACCATATTATCATCGGCGATGGTAGCCATTTCAGCTTTAAAGATCACGGCATGATTTCCTCATCATAGAGATCCGCTTGCGCCGCGCCATCAGCGCGCGCGTCTTATTGAACCGGGTCCGGACCAGCACGCGACAGGGGTTTTATGCAGCAGGATACGTTATGCGAAGGATTCGTCGATGCCCATGTGCACATCAAACACGAGGATGCGCTTGCTTGCGCAGCTTCCGCGGGCATTGCGGCAATACGGGATGCCGGAATAAAAGAAGGCATCGGACTCAGTGTTGGACGTGATAGGCAGGGCATTTCGATGGTCGTCACCGCTGGATGGGCGCTTTACAAGAAGGGCGGATATGGTTCGCATTTCGGCGCGCCAATCGAGACCAAACAAGAAATAAAATCTGAAATTCACGAACTCAAGCGCAGGGGAGCTGATATAATAAAGATCATGGCCTCCGGCGTGGTAAGCCTCAAGAAACCGGACACCATAACGCCTGGCGGCTTCGATCAAGACGATCTTGCGTTCATCGTGTCGGAAGCGGCTGTTGTTGGTCTCCGCGTAATGGCGCACGCGAACGGGGAAGCGGCAATCATCTCGGCAACAAAGGCCGGTGTATGTTCCATCGAACACGGATTCTTTATGACCGAGCGCGCGCTCGACGTGATGGCGAAGCACGGGACGTACTGGACGCCGACAGTCGGGGCGCTCGAAAGGGCAGCAAAACCGGATTCGGTCTCGAAGGAGATGAAGAACTCCATCGCAGGATTGATCCGTAGCCATCTTGAGATGATCTACAAAGCGCACGAGTCCGGCGTGTTGCTGGCAGTGGGTACGGACTGCGTGCTGCCGGACCCTGATTATAAAAAAGCGTACGATGCGGAACTTTCGTACTTCGAGCAGGCTGGCATACCGCATGATGCGGTGATCAAGATCGCTTGCGAAGGTGGAAAGAAACTACTAATGCTTTGATCAGCCACGAATGAACACACCCTGCACTCGCGTTACCACACTCGTAAGCGCTGGGCGCAGGCGAATTTTCACGAATAAAAGAAAACCTCTTTTCTCGAATGGTTTCAATTCGTGGATATTCGTGGCAAAAAATAATTGGAGGTTTTCATGCGAATCGGGGTTCTTTCCGGTGGGGGCGATGCACCGGGACTCAACGCCGTGATCCGCGCAGTCACCAAGACCGCGATCTTCAAGTACGGCTGGGAGGTGGTCGGCATCATCGACGGCTTCGAAGGGCTGCTGACGCCGACGAAGACGCGCCAGCTCACTTCGTGGAACACGCGGGGAATCCTGTTTGTCGGCGGGACCATTCTCGGGACCACGAACCGGGGCAACCCCTTTGCGTACAAGATGGTCGTGGGCGGCAAGGAGATCGTGGAGGACAGGTCGTCCATGGTGCTCGACAACATCAGGGAACTGGGACTCGACGCGCTCATCGTGATCGGGGGGGACGGTTCCCTGAAAATCGGGGAGAGATTTCAGAAGCTCGGCATTCCGGTTATCGGCGTTCCCAAGACCATTGACAACGACCTCATGGCAACGTACGTGACCTTCGGTTTCCAGACCGCGGTGGATACGGCCACGGAGGCCTTGGACAAGCTTCACACCACGGCCGAGAGCCACCAACGAGTGATCGTGCTCGAGGTGATGGGCAGGTATGCCGGGTGGATCGCCCTTGAAGCGGGGATGTCGGGCAGCGCGGACGTGATTCTGATCCCGGAGATACCGTTCACCATGGACAAGGTTGTGGAAAGGCTTCTGGAGCGGAAAAAAGCCGGAAGCAAGTCCAGCATCGTGATCGTCGCGGAAGGCGCGAAGGCCATCGGCGGTGAGATGGCGGTGCGCGAGAAAGCGTGCGACGGATATGTGCTGAGGCTCGGCGGCATGGGAGAGATCGTCGCGGACGAGATCGCCAGGCGCACGAGTTTCGAGACGCGGGTGACGGTGCTCGGCCACGTGCAGCGCGGCGGCAGTCCTTGTCCCTTTGACCGGCTTCTGGCCACGCGGTATGGGGCGGCCGCGGTGGAACTCATCGCGCAGAAGAAATACGGCGAGATGGTCTCGTACCAACCGCCCGTGATTACGTCGGTCCCGCTTGAGAAGGCGATCAGCAATCTCAAGCTCGTTGATCCCGAAAGCGAGCTGGTAAAGCTCGCCGAAGGAATGGGGGTGAGCTTCGGCAGATGAGACTCTTTATCTTCATGGTCTTTACGATTTACGGCGGCATGCACGTCTACGCCTTTCTGCGCGCGCGTAACGCCTTCGCGTTTGGCCCATGGGTCGGCCTCGCGATTGCCGCGTTCATGCTGTTCATGGTAGTCGCTATTTTTCTGATCCGGTCCCTTGAGCAACACGAGTTTGAGGCCGCGGCGAGAACGTTGTCCTATGTCGCCTACTTCTGGATGGCGGCGTTGTTCCTGTTCTTCTGCGGTTCGCTGGTCCTCGACGTCACCGGTCTCGCCACCCGCGCAGCGGGGTGGCTGGTACGGTCAGATGTTTCCGGGGTTCTCATCCCCATACGAACATCATTCTTCATATGTCTCGGTCTCTCTCTTGCCGTATGTGTGTATGGTTATTTCGATGCCAAAGACATCCGCACGGAGCGGGTCAGGATCGAGACGACGAAACTGCCTGCGGGCATGGACCGACTGACCATCGCGCAGATCTCCGACGTACATCTCGGCCTGATCATCCGGAACGAGCGGCTCGAAAAAATGCTCGATGCGGTCAGGGCCGCGAAGCCCGATATCTTTATTTCGAGCGGAGACCTCGTGGACGCGCAGATCAACCATCTCGTGGGTCTTGCCGAACTCCTGCGGGGAATAAAAACGAAATATGGAAACTACGCGATCACGGGAAACCACGAGTACTATGCGGGTTTGCTGAAAGCGCTTGCCTTCACGAGGGAAGCCGGGTTTACGGTCCTGCAAAACGAGGCCAAGACTGTAGGGCCGATCTTGATCGCGGGGGTCGATGACCGGACTGCTGTTCAAATGAACCTGGAGAAACCTTTATCCGAAAAAGATCTTCTTCAAAAACTTCCGCGAGACCGGTTCATACTTTTTCTGAAACATCAACCGCGAATAGATACATCCACCATCGGCCTCTTCGACTTGCAGCTGTCCGGCCACACGCACAAAGGCCAGATCTTTCCCTTCACCCTCCTGACGCGACTCACCTTTCCCCTGAACGCAGGCACCTATGACCTGGGCAAAGGATCGCTTCTGCATGTGAGCCGGGGCACCGGAACCTGGGGCCCGCCCATACGTTTTCTCGCGCCTCCTGAAGTAACAATCATTGAGTTAGTGCGGAAATAGGGGACTGCATGGGAAATGCGTTTACCGCTGCCCATCTTTTTTTATTAAGCTTTCTGCTCATCCTGAACGGCTGCATGACCGACCGCGTTCAGCCCGTGAAAGAATATCCCGACGTCCCGAAACAGGGCACATTCCTCGTAAAAAAGATCGAATATGATGAACACGGTCGCCCGCTTTTCCGCGAAAAAATTCGCATGAGACCCGGCGGGAAGGGGGAACTCTTTGCCCTTGTGCACACCGTGAACAACAGGCCTGTGCGATCCTACGACATAGCTGTCGTGGAACAACAAAAATCCGATAAAAGCCCGATCGAGGTCATTTATGAGTGGACCGGCAAAGGCTATGAGGCGGGAATGTCCTCGGGGAGATATATCGTCGGTTCGGTTACGGTTGATGCGCGGGGCGGCCGGGGCAGCGGGACCATACAAATCGGCGGCGCAATTGTAACGACGGTCGTACTGACCGCGGCAGGCTTTGTTGTCGGTCTGGTGGCGAGCGTGCCGTCGGCTATGCAAGAATTGCGTAATGTGGTCGTGAATGCCCGGGAAACGGTGATCGGCTATACTGTCTATGAATATGATGAAAAGAACAGGATAAAATTCATGAAACTCTTTCCGCCAATAGAGCATGCCGAGGCGCTTGTGAAAACGGAGTTTTTCTATGAAGGTGGGAGCGAGGACCCTTCCAAAACAGAGGTCACGAGCATCATTGAAAAGAAGGTCAGGCTGATCCCGTGATGATCACGGCGATCAATGGTAAGGTTTCGTAATACCGACATCCGGACTATCAGCCCTTATTCGATAGCCCACCGGCAATCACAAAACGCTCTGAGATGATCCTCCGTAAGCGCGGAGCGTAAATCAACTCATAGACCTGCTCTTTGTCCGGAAAGAGGTTCAAGGCGGCCTTTTTTGTGTTCTTCATGATCTCGAAAGCCTCGCGCAGGGTAAGGTCCGCCTGCTGCATGAGGATTGCGAGATTCAGATCGACGACGAACCTCAACATCCGCATCCTTTTTTCTTCATCCTGCAGCGCGTCGTTCATACGTCCTCTCCTGCGGTAAGGCGAATCAAATCAATAGTATGATACATCGGCGCTAGGCGTTTTTCAAGAGAACAAGATGACCTGCGGTTCTTCTTTGAAGAACACCAGATACGCATGGGTCAGAGCAAAGCCAAAAGGAATAAAAAGAAAAGCCCTCGACGTATCGAGGGCTTTGTGGGCTGCATGATGATGCGGAACTAATAAGCCTGCTCGTCCTTTATGATTGTCTCGGCTGTTATCCGGGAACGGAACAAACGGTAGACCCATATCTTGTAGGCGATGACAATGGGCACGAACACCAGGGCGACCACGGTCATGATCTTGAGGGTGTAGGCACTGGAGGATGAGTTGAAAAGCGTCAAGCTGTAAGCCGTGTCCATGCTGGAGGGAATCAGGTTGGGAAACAGCCCTACCACTCCCGTGGATACGACCATCAGGATCGTGACGCACGATGAAGCAAAGGCCGCCAGCATTTTGCCTTGGGCAAGAAAAATCCTCATGCCGAGCAGCGCAGCTACCGCGAGCAGCGGCACAACAAGCAGCGGAAGATTGTTCAGGTAATTGTTGTAGAGCTTTGTGTAAAATGCAGTGGCTATCAGGAACGCTACGGCAATGAGCAGTTCAGCGATCCAGAGCGTACGGACCGTGGCCGAGGCCTTGGCGCACAAAGCGCCCTCGGTTTTGACGTTTACATAGAGGCTGCCGTGGGTCAGGAATAAGGAGACGAAGAGTGCGCCGGTCAGCAGCCCGTAAGGATTCAGCAGGGAAATGAGCGAGCCGTGATAACCGGCTGCGTCCATGGGCAGGCCGCTGAAGATGTTCCCGAAGGCCACGCCGAGCAAAAGAGCAGGCAACGCGCTGCCGATAAAAATGCCCGCGTCCCAGGTCTTTTTCCAGCTCGCGTTGTTCACTTTTCCCCGGAACTCGAGGGAAACGCCGCGGATGATGAGGGAAAAGAGCAACAGCAGCAGGGCCGAATAGAGGTAGCTGAACATCAACGCATAGGTGGTTGGAAACGCGGCAAAGGTGGCGCCGCCCGCGGTCAAAAGCCAGACTTCATTGCCGTCCCATACGGGTCCGACCGAGTTGATCAGGATCTTCCGGTCCTGATCCGTACGCGCAAGGTAATAGTGCAGCATGCCGGTCCCGAGCACGAAGCCGTCGAGCATGAAATAGACCGCCCATAATACCCCCCAGAGAACAAACCAGATAATCTGAAATTCCATGTTATCCCTCCTGCTTTGCCGGCTTCAAAAGAGCCGACAGGTCGTCATCAGGACCTTTTTTAGCAAATTTTGACAACAGGTAAATGTCGATTATGCCCAGGCCTCCATAGAGAATGGTAAAGCCCGCAAGCGAAGCGTACACCTGGAGTGTACTGATAGACCGCGATACCGCCTGCGAGGTCTTGAGCACGCCATAGACGATCCAGGGTTGTCTTCCTACTTCGGCCACGATCCAGCCGAGCTGCCCGGCAAGGTAGGGCAGCGGAATCGAGAAGAGCATGATTAAGAGAAACCAGCGATGCGATTCGAGCGTTTCGCGTTGGGCAAAGATGACTGCCATGAGCGCCAGGAGTATCATGCCAAAGCCGAGTCCGACCATCAACCGGAAACTCCAGAACGTAGGGAGCACGGGCGGACGATCCTCCTTGGCAAAGGCTTTCAGGCCCTTGACCTCGGCATCGGCGGAATGGAACGCGAGATAACTCAATAAGCTGGAGACGCAGGGCCCTTCCAGGACATTGCACTCCTTCTCCACACTAGGAATGATAAAGAGATTGAAGCCGACATTCTTTTGCGTGTCCCAGAGCGATTCCATTGCCGCGAATTTGGCGGGCTGGGTCTTGGCCACGTTCACGGTATGAAAGTCGCCGATTACCGCAACGATGACGGATGCTGCGAGGCCGAAGGCCGCCGCGATCTTAAACGACCGCTGGAAGAAATCGGGCCTGTTTTTCTTCAGAAGGTGGTAGGCCGATATTCCCATGACGAAAAAGGCGGCAACGACATAGCCGGACGCAAGTGTATGGCCGAACTTGAGCAGGCCATAGGGGTTCGTGAGCATGGCGCCGAAATCCACCATCTCGGCGCGGCCGTTCCGAAGCACGTAGCCGACCGGATGTTGCATCCAGCCGTTCGCCAGAAGGATCCAGAGCGCCGAGAGGTTCGTTGCCAACGCGACCAGCCAGATGGCCGCGGCATGCATTTCTTTCGACACCTTGTTCCACCCGAAGATCCAGACCCCGATGAAGACGGATTCGAGAAAGAACGCCATGGTCGCTTCTATCGCAAGGGGCGCGCCGAAAATGTCGCCCACGTACTTGGAATACTCGGCCCAGTTCATGCCGAACTGGAACTCCAGCGTAATGCCCGTAACCACGCCGAGCGCGAAATTGATAAGAAAAAGCTTTCCCCAGAACTTCGTCATTTTGAGGTACAGCTTGTCGCCGGTCATCACATAGCGCGTTTCCATGTACGCGGTCAGGATGGAGAGCCCGAGCGTCAGCGGCACGAAGATCCAGTGAAACATGCTGGTCAACGCGAATTGCAGTCTGCTTAAGTCGACGGTATCCATTTCTTCAAAGCTCCTCTCGTATTATATTGGACTACGCTAGTCCACTATGTGCTGAAAAAAAACAGGTGTGTCAGAGCAAGTCCCCTATGGTCTGCTTTGCCAAACGCTTTTCCACCTCCTTTCGAATGTCGACCCAGACGGGATGCACGGCACAGGTGGCGCTTAACTTGCAATGCTTTTTATCGATTGCGCAAAGATTGATGGCGGCAGGACCCTGTATGGCTTCCATAATTTCGAGCAAGCTTATAGCCGAGGGTTTTTTCGTCAGCCGGAATCCCCCCTGGGACCCCCGCGTTGACGTCAGAAGGCGGCTCCGCACAAGCCTCTGAAGGATTTTCGCGAGAAAGCTCCGCGGAATATGCATGGCATGGGAGATTTCCGTTGCGCTTGCCATGAGGTCGCGCTCACGGGCCAGATAAAGGATTGTGCGCACGGCGTAGTCTGTTTCCCTGGTTATCAACATGGCAAATTTTAATCCCTTTGCATATAGGATAATGTGGACCCTAATTAGATAATATAGCCCCTACTTTATCAGAAAAACAGGACTTGTCAAGCGTATTTTTGTCTTTTCAGTAAGAGGTGGCCATGATGCCGAATGCGGCAGTACGGCGAGTCGTCTATTGCACGGGCTTTAAGGGGAATCCATTAGGTGACAGACTTGCGCTCATAGGTCCCGCTTTTGCCGCCGGTTTTTTTCATCAAGCGTATGCCGGTGACGGTCATGGCCCTGTCCACTGCTTTGCACATGTCGTAGATCGTGAGACCTGCAACGGCGACGGCGGTCAGCGCCTCCATCTCGACGCCGGTCTGGCCTGTTGTTTTGACTACGGCGCGTATGGTTACGCTCGATGCGAGCGTGTCCGGCTCGAAGGCAATATCCACGGACGAGAGGTTCAGGGGATGACAAAGGGGGATGACGTCTGCGGTTTTTTTCGCAGCCATAATGCCGGCGACGCGGGCCACGCCGAATACGTCTCCCTTAGCGACCTTTTGGTCGAGAATGAGAGAAAGCGTCTCGGGCAGCATGATGACACGGCCTTCGGCCACGGCTTCACGCACGGTCTCGTCCTTGGCCGAAACATCAACCATGTGCGCAGCGCCGTCTTTATCAAAGTGGGTGAGTTCAGACATGATTAGTTAAACTCCAATCGTCAAATAACAAATTACAAATAAGCTCCAAATTTCAAACGCCAATGTTCAAACTGTTTTGGTTATTTGAGTTTTGCTCATTGGAATTTATTTGCAATTTGACATTTGTAACTTGGGATTTGCTCTATCTCATCCCCCGATTTTCGACATGGTTCGCTGGAAACATCCGGGTTCCATTGTGGTCACCACATCGATATAATGTTTCTCGGGTTTAATTTCGAGCGCGAGCCGGAGCAGCCGCTCCAGCTCTTGGTCATCGCATCCGCCGCGCAAAGGCGACTTGATGTCGATCTCCGTGTCCGAAAGCAGGCAGGGCCGGATCTTGCCGTCGGCCGTGAGCCGGAGGCGCCTGCACGCTTTGCAGAAGTGCCGGCTGATCGGGCTGATAAATCCGATGATTCCGCGCGCACCGGGAATCTGGTGGTTGTCCGCCGGGCCGGCGGATGTTCCGGTGGTAACGGGAACAAGCGTCCCAAACTCTCTCTCGATGGCGGCCCGTATCTCGGAGGAAGGCACGCTTGCATCTTTGCGTTGGCAGGCGTCCGCGCCGATGGGCATTAATTCGATAAAGCGGACATGGAGCTTGCGATCGAGCGTGAGCCGGGCAAAATCAACAACCTCGTCGTTGTTCATGCCCTTGATCGGAACCATGTTTATCTTGATCGGAAAGAACCCGAGCTCCTCTGCCCGGCTGATTCCGCGCCAGACCTTGTTCCAGCTGTCGGAACCGGTGATCCGCAGAAACCGCTCGGGCTTAAGCGAGTCGAGGCTGATATTGAGCCGCGGCTTTCCCGCGGCGTAGAGGGCCTCCGCCATCTCCTCAAGAAGCACGCCGTTCGTCGTGAGACTGATGTCCTCAAGCCCGCCGTATTGTTTGAGGGATGCGATGAAGTCCACGATCCCGCGCCGCACCAGCGGTTCGCCGCCGGTCACCCGCACGCGGGAAATCCCAAGCGGGACCGCAACCGTCACCAGCCGGAGTATCTCCTCATAGGTGAGGATGTCGCGATGGGACAAGACCTTCATGTCCACTTGAGGTTTGCAGTAAACGCAGGAGAGATTGCATCGGTCGGTGACCGAGATCCTCAAATAGTCAATGCGCCGATTGTGGGAGTCCTGAAGCGGCATACGGAAACTCTACCACAGCCCCGGCGCTTCTTCAAGCCAAAATTAAGCTGGAATTATGGCCTTGACCGGCAGCCTATTTATCAGTATAATTTGCATATCGTCATGCACAGGCGCGGATTGCCGCGACATTTCATCAGCTGTTAAAAAAATCAGAAAAGGTGCGAAAAGCATATGCCGAATCAAGGAAAGAGAACTTTGTTAGGCAGGGGCAGGGGTTATCTGAATATGGCAGGTCCGCAATACCGGTTCATCGTCTTTCTTCTCATCATTCTCGGGGCATACACTTTTCTCTTGAAGGTGTTCCAAAAGCTTGCGGAGTTCGTGCAGTTCCCGGTTTTTCTTCCCATTGCGCTGATCACGCTCCTGATCTTTATCGGCATTGCAGGCACGACGTATTCCCACACCATCGTCGGCCCCTTGCTCAGGATCCGCGGGGCCCTTGAGCGCCTGGCGGAAGGAGACCTGAATATTTCGCTGCGGCTCAGGGAATCTGACGATCCCATGCTGAAGGAAATTGTTAAGACGATCACCGCGTTGAAAGAGCATACCCGAAATTCCCATGCCGTGATACAGGAATCCGCCAAGGACCTTTTCAAGGATGCGGAGGCGCTTGGAGAAATGGTCCAACGGGGCGCGGATAAAACCGAAGTGCAGAAACAGCTCGACGGAATGCGCAAAAAACAAGACGTGCTGGATAAGGCGATCAAATCCTTAGGTAAGGCATAGGAACGGCCATGGCGGAAGAGGGCGGTTTTAAAGGCAAGAGCATGAAGGCGGTCGCCGTGGACGTGGCCGAAGGCTTTGTCACCGTAAACCCTCTTTTTTTGAAGAAATTCGACAAGGACACGGCAAAAAATCTATTCGAGCACCTGAACAAGGCGATGACCGCCGTAAGAAACGAGAAGGTAGAGTACAGCAATCATGTCGCCCTCAGGACGAGGAACATGAAGCTCCAGCGCATGCACAATGCCCTGATTGTTCTTCGTAACTACGCGCGAGAGAGAAGAATCCCGCTGTAAAGGCAGTAAGCAGTAAAAAGAGTAAGGAGTATGGGGTAAAGCGTAAACAGTAATCCGCAAAAAAAAGGGCGAAAGGTCGACGAGCGACCCTTCACCCATTCCTCCAGACAGGTTTTATTCCACTGCTACCGAGAATTTCTTTTTGAAGTCACCGACACTCAACTTTGCCGTAGCCGCGAGCTTCTGAAGCGCCTCGCCTTCCATATCTTCTTTTTCGAGCCGGATCATGTACCGTCGCGCCATAAGGTAATCATCAGCTTTTGTGTCCACAATGCGGATCCTGGTCTTGCCTGTTTTGGGATCGGCGAGGTCTGAGAATTTGATCGGCAGGCACATGCCGTCCTTGAGCATGATCATCGCGCCTGTGCCGCCCGCGACCAGGAACTTTACGGCGCTGTAGCCGAGGTAGCGCGTATACTCGCGGTCAAACGAAATGGGCGGATGGCAGCGCAGTTCATAGCCGATGTCCTTAGCGATGATCGTCATCTTTATCCCGAGGGATTGGAGCTCGGCGGTCACGCGCTGTTTGAGCATGTCGCCTATCGGAATCTCTGCCAGACGGATGTTGCCGTGGTCGTCAAGCGGCACGTCCTTCAAAACCGTCAGTTCTTCCGGGTCGAGCCGCGTGGCCACGCCTTCAGCGATCACCACCGTGCCGTGGTCCTTGCCGTGGGACAGCCGCTTGATGATGGCCCCGGTAAGAATGGCGATGACTTTATGCAGCGAGATCTTGTTGCCGAGTTCCTCGGGGATCAAGGTAAGCGTGGCGCCTGCGCCCATGCCCATCCCGAGCGCCAGGTGCCCGGCGGAGCGGCCCATGGCGATCACGAAATACCACCGGCCGGCGGTACGCGCATCTTCCATGACGTTCTCGACGAGCTGGGTGCCGAGCTGGCGCGCGGTCTCGAACCCGAAGGTAGGGACGCCGTGCGGGAGCGGGAGATCGTTATCGATGGTCTTCGGGACGTGGCAAACGGCAATCTTGCCGCCCGCTTCCTGCTCAACACGCGTCGCCGTGTACGCGGTATCGTCGCCGCCGATGGTCACCAGGTAGCGGACCCCCAGTTGGGTGAGCGCCTTGATCACGTTCGCCATTTTTTCCGGGCTTTTGGTCGGGTTTTCCCGCGAGGTCCGGAGAATCGAACCTCCGCGGAGATGGATCCGGGATACTTCCTCATTGTCGAGCTTCGTCGTATGCGAGGCATCGCCCTTCGACAGCCACTTGAAGCCTTCGTAAATTCCGATCACCTCCAGGCCCTGTTTTACCGCCTCATAGGTTACGGCGCTGATCACCCCGTTTATTCCCGGGGCAGGACCTCCACCGACGACGACTGCAAGCTTTCCTCCCATACGCACCTCCTGCATACAAACCGATTCTGATATTCGTGACGTCTAAATACCGCGCAACTTTATCAAAACAACGCTCAGTTGTCAACCATGAATCAGGCGAGCGCGACCTAAAATTCGATTGACAGTGTGCCGGTAACGCGCTAAAATTTGATCCGTAAGCCCGTGAAGTCCGCTTTTCACATCAATCAATGTTTCAACAAGAGGAGACAGGCATGAATAAGTATTCGATCGATGAAGTGATGGAAATGGCTATCCAGACGGAAAAACTCGGTTTCCAATTCTACACCGGCATGGCGGAAAAATTCAAGAAAGACGACGGGCTGGTCAAGCTGTTTACGACGCTGGCAACCAAGGAAAAGGTCCATGAGAAAACCTTTACCAATCTCAAGGCATCGGTGGACCAGGGTGGAGTCGAGCCGGTTATGTGGGATGAGGTGAGCAACTATATGCGGGCGTTCGTGGAATCGGAGTTTTTTCTCGGCAAGGGAAAATCATTGCCCGCCATGGATCATATCAAGACGGTGCGGGATGCAGTGCAGTTCGCGCTCGGTTTTGAAAAAGAAACGCTGCTCTACTTCTTGGAACTTCGGTCTATCGTGAGAGAAAAGCAAGCAATTGACGAGGTTATCAATGAGGAGAAGAGCCATATTCAGTGGCTCGCGACGTTTCGGGCAGGCCTTGTAAAATAGCAGTAAAGCTGAAATCCAAAAACAAACAGCACGCAAATCTTGAATGTCACTTACCAACGTCCGACGTATTTGGAACAGTAGGCGTCGGGTTTGTGATTTGCTCGGATGGTGTGTGTTGAGATTGAGAATTTCCCAATAATTCCCCGATTGTCACGAGCGTAAATCCTTTTTCCCTCAGTCCGTTGATGACCTCGGGCAGGACCTCCGCGGTATGCACTCCCTTGTGGTTCATGTGAAATACGATGATGCTCCCGTTTTTTGCGTCCTGGAGCACGCCCTGCACGATCTTTCGCGGCGTGAGCTTCGGGTCGGGATCTCCTGAAGCGACATCGTACTGAATGGTCGTGAGCCCCGCCAGGGAAGCGAGTCTCACCACCCGCTCATCCACCTCGCAGTAGGGTGGACGGAAATAGCGTGGGATTTTCCCGGTCACCTTTTTAATGATCTCCTGAGTCCGTTTAAATTCGCGCATGTCCCGGTCATTCGGCTTCTCGGTCATGTGCGGGTGATAATAACTGTGGGCCGCAATCTCGAACTGAGGCTGGGCTGCTAAAAATTTTGCTTTGTCGGGGTTCTTCTCCACCCACCTCCCGCTCATAAATATCGTTGCAGGCACCTTTTCCTTGATCAGGATATCGACCACCTTCTCGTCATACTCATCGGGCAGGCTGGTGGGACAGGCGTCGAAGGTGAGGGCTATGTTATGAGAGTTGCGCGGGCCGTGCTCGATAACGAGGTTGTCCGCCGGCACCGCAAACACCGGGATCGGCGTAATGAGAATGGCGAGGGCAAGAAGCAGGAGTTTAGTATGAAGCCTGAGATGAATCATCATATTTTATTGTAAACCAGGGTCCTGGCAGGGTCAATGAAAAAAAGGATGACGACGAATCAAAAAGAAACGTCTTTTGTTATACTATACAAATAAAGCTGTAAAAAATCGGTCATGAATAGGAGGGAACCGCTATGAGACAAACGTTTCTGGCAGTTGCAGTCTTTTTAGGAGTGCTGGTGGCGCTCCCGGTATTTGGCGCGGAGATTGTGGTCACCATGAACCTTGTGAACGACCAGGGTGTTGGCCAGAGTATTGGAACGGTTACAATAACCGAAGGACCGGGCGGCCTTGTCTTCACACCGAAACTGACCGGCTTGCTGCCGGGGAGCCACGGTTTCCATGTGCATCAGAACCCCGATTGCGCAACAGCTAGTAAGGACGGGAAGCCGGTCCCCGGTCTTGCAGCGGGTGGGCACTATGACCCCGCGGGAACAGCAAAACACTTGGGGCCCCAGGGGGCTGGGCATCTGGGCGATCTCCCGGCGCTCATTGTCGGAGCTGACGGGAAGGCAACGACAGCGGTCGTCGCTCCCCGGCTCAAGATGTCTGACATGAAAGGCCGGTCGCTCATGATCCATGCAGGCGGGGACAATTATTCCGACCAGCCGGCGCCCTTGGGCGGGGGCGGCGCCAGGGTGGCATGTGGAGTGTCGAAGTAGTGGCAGGCCGCTGAATCAAGAGCGGTTATTTGAGAAGTCCAAAAAAACCGGGACCCCGTTGATGGGGGTCCCGGTTTTATTTATACGATGATAGAGATCAGTTTTCTTGATGACGTAAGAGGAAGAACGCGTTGCCATCACGTCGGCATCGAGGTCAAACTCGTATAGGAAGAACGACTACGGGAATGCCCTTATTATAAAATCTTCGCTGCACAGCGAAGATCGTGTGATTGTGAAAGACATTGGACAAAAAGGTAGTTTTGGGGAATACGAGTTGGCCGCCGAAAAGAATCGCACTAGGGAACCGTTCGAGAATTTTCGGCATGATCCGGTCCACCTCTTCGACGACGTCAGTGCCGAAAGAAGTATAGCCCGCGGCATAATACCCGTGTTGCCGCATGTAGTTCACATAGCGGTCCAGTTCCTTTTTTACGTCGGTTTTCATGCGCGCGACTTCCTCCGCGCCTTTGTAATTCCCCGCATCCACCACGCCGACCTGAATAAACACAAAGTTCTTAAACGTGCTGCCGAAGAGCCGGATGATGCTGAAGAGGGTGTGGAGTCCCAATCCATTGAAGCCGTTCACGAGAAGGACGGCGGTCTTATCATGGGGGTCAAACTTGACATTCAACTCTTGATTAGACGTACCGACTGCTCCAACGGGTTCCGCCGCTTTCACGAGCTCATCCAACCGGTGCAGGAGCTGGAAGGTGTTGCGGTAATGGCGCTTGGTGAAAAGGGCAATGCCTACCAGCGTCCCGGTAAGCAGCAGGGTGATCCAGCCGCCTTCATGGAACTTGATGATCGTCAAGGTCATGAGGATAAAAAAAGTAAGAGACATGCCCAAACCATTAATACATAGTTTTTTCTTCCAGCGGCCCTCCTTAGCGCGGACCTGCCACCAATGACGCACCATCCCGAGCTGGGAAAGGAAAAAGGTGATGAACACGTTGATACTGTAGAGGACAACGAGGTAGGTAACCGACCCGTTGGTCAGTATCATCGTCAGCAGGGCTGCGCCCCCCATAAGCAGGATACCCTTCTGGGTAACGAGGCGATCGCTCAGCATGGAGAATTTTGTCGGAAACCATCGGTCAAGGGCCATATTCGAGAGCACGCGCGGGCCGTCCAGAAAACCCGCCTGGGCCGCGATGAACAATAGCGCCGCCTCCGAAAGCAGGGTAATCAGAACGAATGCGGTGCCCGACTTGCCCCATCCCTGCGTCATGGTCTCGAACAAAACCGCGTTCAGAGTTTTCCCGGCCTGGGGTGTGACGCGGAACAGGAGGTATGCGATCATCAGGCCCATCACGGTCAGGGCGAGGGAAAACGCCATATAACGCATGGTGCGCTTGCCGGTCTTTACTCTCGGTTCCCGGAGAATGGGCAGGCCGTTGCTCACCGCCTCGATTCCCGTGTAGGTGCCCGCGCCCATGCCGTAGGCCCTGAGGATCAGGAGAAGCATCCCGCCCAGCCCTAGTTCCGCCTGTGATCTCGCTACGTCGGCCCTTGTTGCGCTCACGATTTCGCCGAGGTTCCCGGCATGCATGACAAAGGCATAAATAATAATGAAGGCATGCGTCACCACGAAGGTAAGAAAGATGGGCACGAGCGGCAGCACGGATTCTTTAACCCCGCGCATGTTCATCACGGTAAGCAGTAAGACGCCTAAAATTGCGAATGCGAGTTTGTACGGCAGCAATCCCGGGGGAAGAAAACTGAACAAAGCGTCCGCGCCGCTGGCGACGGAAATGGTGATTGTGAGCACGTAATCGATCAGGAGAGCGCAGCCAGAGACCATGCCGGTTGCAGGGGACAGCAATTTGCTTGCAACGAGATAGCCTCCCCCTCCTGTCGGGAAGAGCTCGATGATCTGCGAGTAGCTTGCGGCGATGATGAAGACCGTGAGCCCGGACATAATCGCGACAAAAATGCTCAGGTGGAGATGTCCCTGGAGCGCGAGAAAGGTTTCTTCCGGTCCGTAACAGGACGAGGAAAGGCCGTCTGCGCCAAGACCCACCCATGCAAAGAAGGCAATGAGGGTGAGCTTGTGGAAGAGCGACGTATCTTCAATGTTATGCTTGTTGCCGAGGATGAGCGTTTTTAGTTTTTGGAGCAATGACGGTTTCTGTTCCTGTGCCATGCGACAATTCTCCTTACCTGCTTCTGACGTCGAAGCCTTTAACAAAGCAAGCCCAATGCCAGGTGGAATACTAAACATATTTCTAAAATCCGTTAATTCTCAACAGTATTTAATATCGGAACCAAAAATGCGGCATGTATCCGTGATTATTGTTTCAGCAAATGATTAATAAAAAAGCATCCTTCGATCACCTTTCGGGATCGTATTTCAGCCGATACCCGACTCCCGGCTCATTCATGAGAAAGCGAGGCCGGGCCGGCTCCGCTTCAAGCTTATGCCTGAGCTGCGTCATGTAGACGCGCAGGTACTGAACCTCGCTCACATGCGCCGGCCCCCACACGTCCTTCAAGAGCTGGTTGTGGGTGACGACTTTGCCTGCATGGCGTATCAGCGTAATCAGCAATTTGTACTCGATCGGCGTCAAGTGAACTTCCTTGTCTCCGAGGAACACCTGCCGTTTGGCCAGGTCGACTCGCAGGTTGTAGAGAGTAAAGATCGGTTCAGACCGTCCTGATCGGCTTCGAACCGAGTGGCGCAGTGCTACGCGGATCCTTGCCAGAAGTTCATTTGCATTAAACGGCTTGGTCAGATAGTCATCAGCGCCAAAGTCAAGAGCCTTTACCTTGTCCTGCTCCTGTTCCCTAGCAGAAATGACGATGATAGGGGTTTGTGCCCATTCTCGGAGCCGCTTGGTGACCTCCAGACCGTCGATATCAGGCAGGCTTAAGTCGAGCAGCACAACATCGGGATTGCGCGAGGCTGCCTGCAGCAGACCCTCCTGCGCCGTGGCTGCCTCAACCAGGCGATATCCCTGGCTCTGGAGGGTGATCCGGAGAAAACGCCGCATCTGGGGCTCGTCCTCGATCAGCAATATGAGTTCTTTATTTTCAGTCATTTTTAAAACCAAATGCGTGCATGTGTCAATGCGAATAAGCGTGTATGCGTTGAAGCAGAGAATCCCGCATTTACGCATCTACTCATCTACGCTTATACTCATATCCCCATTCATGAACCTTCTTCTTCCCGTCTCGTCAACGGCGGTAGTCCAGCCGACGACAAAGTAAACTGGAAAACGGCCCCGCCGTCTGGGCGGTTCTCCGCCCAGATCCTGCCGCCGTGCGCTGAGATGACAGCCCGGCAGATCGCGAGTCCCAGTCCGACTCCCCCGCCTGCACTGCGACCCCGGAAAAATTTATCGAAGATGCGCTCTTCTTCCCCGGGCTGTATGCCCGGGCCGCGGTCAGCCAGTTTTACGGTCACGGTAAACAATTCCTCCGATGCAGAGAGTTCCAGCGGTGTTCCAGCGGGAGTATATTTGATTGCGTTCTCGAACAGGTTCATAAAAACCTGTTCAAGGAGCAGCCCGTCAAAGGGAATGAGCGGGAGATTCTCCGGGATATTAAGAGTTACCGGATGTTCGTTCAAACGATCGCCCAGTCGGTTCAGCACAACGCCCACGATCTCTTCCAGCGACTGCCACTCCTTCCGGATGGCGATGACCCCGGATTCCAGGCGTGTCATGGCGAGGACGTTCTTGATGATCCTGCTCAGCCGCTCGGATTCTTCCTGGATCGTTTCGAGAAGTTCCCGCCGGCTCTGCTGGTCAAGCGCGGCATCAGCAGCCAGGAGCGTGCTGACGGCGCCGGTAACGGATGTCAGCGGGGTCCTGAGATCATGGGATATCGAACTGAGAAGGGTGTTCCTGAGGCTTTCCGTCTCGGCCTTCACCAGCGCTTGGTGGCTCTGCTCCGCGAGAAGGGCTCGCTCAATGGCGATTCCGGTTTGATTGATGAACGCTTCCAGATACCTTAACTGCCCCTGATCGAGCTTTTCCCCAGCCGCTCGGGGACGTAATCCGACAACGCCGATGTTGCCGGCAGATGCGATCAGGGGGAGATACAGCGCATCAGCATCGGGCCCGGTCAGGGCGTTCGATCCGGCAGGCTGGCGGTTATCAAATACCCATTGGGCGGCTTCCCGCTCCCTCTCGTTCCAGGGAAAGTCATGAATAGGGGGCAGCAACTTGCCATCCACATCAGGCAGGAGCACAATCACTATACTGTCGAAGACCTTCCCGATGTGCTGTTCAGCGATTGCCTTCAGCTTGTCCATGTCCCGCTCACGTACCAGTTCGCGGCTTAGATCGTATAATGCGGCGGTTCTCTGCTCTTTCCACAGGGCATCGTTCGCCTGTTCTTTGATCCGGAGGGTCAGACGGCTGGTGGCCAGCGCCACAAAGAACATGACGGCGAACGTTACGAGATACCTCGTATTGCTTACAGCGAAGGTAAAGCGGGGCGGCACGAAAAAATAGTCGAAGGCCGCCACACTCAGGAGCGCGGCCAGCAGCGCCGGCCATTTCGTAGTCAAGCTTGCGGTAATCACGACCCCAAGCAGGTATATCATCGCCACATCGACGAGCTCAAAGGAGGGGTAGATCAGGATTGCAACGCCGGTGCAAATGGCCACGGTCAGGAGGCTCCACAGCCAGCCGCTTTTGTCGTTCGGTTGCCTGATGAGATGCGTCGAGGAAAGCGCGTGCCGGTCAGGCGCCGTGTCTACAGCCTGTGCATATATCGATTTTTCTTCTGCCTTTATCGTCATGATCTTGCTTCCATTCACAATTGTGGCACAATCGGCATTAATTTGCTGCAAAAAAACTCTCAGAATCCGTTAAAATTTCATAAAGAGTTTTTGTAAGGAAATAGAAGGTTGTGAAGCGGGGAGTTGTTTGTCCAAAAAAAAACCGGAGCCCCTCTGAAGAGAGGCCCCGGTATGAAATGATGCATGTAGAAAAAGCTTCTTAGATATCGTAGTACAGGAAGAATTCATACGGATGCGGCCGCAGACGGAGCGCGTCCACTTCCTTGGTCCGTTTGTAGTTGATCCACATCTCGATGGCGTCCTTGGTGAACACGTCGCCTTTCAAGAGCCAGTTGTGGTCCGCTTCGAGGTTATCGAGCGCTTCTTCGAGTGATGCCGGCATGGTCGGCACGCTTGCCAGTTCCTCCGGAGCCATATCGTAGATGTCCTTGTCAAGGGGCTGACCCGGATCGATCTTGTTCTCGATGCCGTCAAGACCGGCCATGAGCATTGCCGCAAACGCGAGATAGGGGTTGCAGGACGGATCGGGGAACCGTACCTCGGCGCGCTTGGCCTTGGGGCTGGGGCTGTACATGGGGATACGAATGGACGCGGAACGGTTCCGGCTTGAGTATGCAAGGTTCACCGGCGCTTCGAAGCCTGGGGTCAGGCGTTTGTACGAATTGGTGGTCGGGTTCGTGAAAGCCGCGAGCACCTTGGCGTGCTTCAGGATACCGCCGATGTAGTGGAGCGCCATCTGGGACAGTCCGGCATAGCCGTCGCCGTGGAACAGGGGTTTGCCGCCTTTCCAGATGGACTGGTGCGTATGCATGCCCGAGCCGTTGTCCTGGAACAAGGGTTTCGGCATGAAGGTCACGGTCTTGTTATGCCGTTTGGCCACGTTCTTGATGATATATTTGAAATACATGAGCTGATCGGCCATCTTCACGAGGGAATTGAACCGCATATCGATCTCGGCCTGTCCCGCTGTCGCCACTTCATGGTGCTGGCGCTCGACGTAGATGCCGACCTTCTGCATCTCAGCAACCATTTCCGTGCGGATGTCTTCCTGGCTGTCGATGGGAGGCACCGGGAAGTATCCTTCCTTGTGCCGGGGTTTGTAGCCGAGGTTCGGCTTCTCGTCCTTGCCGCTGTTCCAGATGCCTTCAACGCTGTCAATGTGGTAGTAGCCTTCGTGTGAGTTCTGGTCGAAACGGATGTCGTCGAAGATGAAAAACTCTGCTTCGGGTCCGAAATATGCCGTATCGCCGATCCCCGAGGACTTGAGGTATGATTCGGCCTTTTGCGCTATGTGGCGCGGATCGCGGCTGTAGCGCTCCTTGGTGATGGGATCCACGATGTTACAGATGAGCGAAAGTGTGGGATACTTGGTGAAGGGGTCCATGACCGCTGTTTCCGCGTCAGGTACGACCAGCATATCGCTCGTATGGATGGATTGCCAGCCGCGGATGCTGGACCCGTCAAAGCCGAGGCCGTCCTCGAATATATTCTCGGTCAGTTCGTCCACCGGGATGGAAAAGTGCTGCCACAGCCCGGGAAAATCCATGAACTTCATGTCTACCATCATTGCTTTGTTCTCTTTTGCCAACTTCAGTGCATCTTTCGGTGTCATTCGTGCCTCCTCCTTAGTATTTAATGCGATGGACGATGGACGACCGCTTCGCTTGGACGATGGACGAATTCGTTATTCTGTTTTTCGTCCCTCATCCCTCGTCTCTCGTCTTCATCGTTTTGTTACGTTTCTAGATTGCCGACTCCCCGCGTTCTCCCGTGCGGATCCTGATGACTTCATCCACCGGCGTAACGAAAATTTTCCCATCTCCGATGCGGCCCGTCTTGGCGCTCGTTTCAATGGTCTCAATGATTTTCGCCACGAGGCCGTCGGCGGCAATGATCTCGAGTTTTACCTTGGGCAGAAAGTCAACGACATACTCGGCCCCCCGGTAGAGCTCGGTATGGCCTTTTTGTCGGCCAAAGCCCTTGACCTCGGTAACGGTGATGCCTTGAACACCAATGCTGTTCAAAGCATCCTTCACCTCGTCAAGCTTGAACGGTTTGATAACCGCTTCTATTTTCTTCATGTAAAACAACCTCCCTAAAGCATAAGTATACTATTAAGAGCAAGTTTAATGCTAAAAGTTAAGATGTGTAAATTCAGTGTTTTATATGAAACAAAAAGTGGAGTATATGATTAAAAAATAATCACATGCATAAAAAATAGGCAATGTCAGCTCCTTATTTTATCACTCTTCCTGCCTTTTTCCTTACGCTCTATTCTTTCCCCTTCTTCGAGGAACTTTGCTGAAATTTCCTTCTCGATATCATCCTTAAGCTGTTCGAGCGAAATGAAATCTCCCTTCCGGAGTTCTTTCAGTTTTGCGGCAGTGTCCCGGTACCGCGGGTCAACATCAGAGACCTGCTGAAACTCACTGATGGCTTCCTTAATATTTCCAAAGCCCTGATAAGCGAGGCCAAGGTCGTATTGCATGGCAATGCGCTCCTGAGCGGCCATCCCCCTGCTCATCCCGTAATTGAGCGCGGTAAATATCTCACTGATAGCGTTCTGATACTCTCCCATTTCCATATAACACAGCCCGAGCATATACCTGCTCTGGACGTACCACTGCTCTCCTTCATGCGTCATGATGAACTCCGCGATAGCGTCTTCGAGGAGGCCCATCTCTTTATAAGCCACACCGAGATTATAGTGAGTATCCGTGTCTTCCTTGACCGCTTGCTGCTCGACTCCTTTTTTGAATTCCTCAAAAATATCATCGAGGCTCTGGTCTTCGGGAGGCACGTCACGATGCGCTGTGATGGCCGTATTGCTGAGTTCGTCTCTAAGCTCAGCGGCAAGATCAAAAAAGTCCTCTGATTTCTTTTTTTGCACCGGGGGCGGAGTGGGCTTGCGCGTATCCTTTTCCAACTCAGCGCCGAGATCAAAAAAATCTTCCTCAGCGCGCTTCTTTGGCGGGGCAGTAAATTTTCCAACGACCTCCGCGGCCTCCAAAGGCCGGGGTTTTTCAGGTGGCGGCATCTTTCGCGGCGGCGGCGTTGATTTTTGTTCTTTACGGAGTTCGGCGATCTCCTTCATTAAACGGTTGGCCGGCTCTTCGTCCAAAGGCCGGGGCTTCTGGGGCGGCGGCGCTGCCCTTGGAGGAGGTGGCGGCGACGGCTTTTGTTCTTTATGGAGCGCCGCGATTTCCTTCATTAAGCGGCTGACCGCCTCTTCGTCCGATGCGCTCGTTGCCAGTTCGCCCTCGCCGGTTCCAGAGGTAATCGCGTCTTCGAGCCCTTCAACCGCGTCGGTAAGCTTCGAAAATTCCCGGGTTTCATCTTCTTCACGCGAAATTTCAGCTAACCTGTCGATGGCCCGCCTGTCGCTGGGAGTAATCCCTATAATCTTTGCGTAATGCTTTTTGGCTTCGTCGAACAAGCCTTGCTGATAATAAAATTCAGCCTCTGCCCAGATATCAACAAGGTCGACCTCGGCCTCGCGCTTTTCCCGGACTTCCGGCGCCGGAGGTTGTTCCATAACTATCGGCTCTTCCTCGACCAATTGCGGCTCTTTCTCAGGCGTCGGCGGAGCTTCGAAAGGTTGCGGTTCTCTCTCCTCAGGCGTTGATGGAGCTTCGAAGGGAGCGACTTCATCCAAGGGAGGGAGTTGCGTGTCGAATCCGTCGAATGTTATGGCGCCGTCGCTGGGAGAAACAGGTTCGCTCAGAGGCGGCGTTTCCTCAAAAGCGGAGGTGGGAATCTCCGGGACCGGCGGAGCTATGTCGAGTTGATCCGGCATGAATTCCGGCGGCTGCACCTCTGTGGGCGCGGCCGCAGTTGCGGCAGGGGCTTTGCTGAGCTTGGTGAGAATGGAGGGATTATCGCGAGCCATCTCAAGAACGGTCTGCAGCGCAACTTTTGCCAGGTCGTTCTTGCCTTGCTTCGAATAAAGATCCGACAAGACGAGAGTATGCTGAACCATCTTGTCGAGGTTTCTCTGCTCGAGATACAGATCACGCAGTCTGACGCGTACGCGGACATTCTCGGGATATTTTTCGGCTAATCCCTCAAGCTGCTCCACTGCTTTGGACGCCAGGCCGTACTTGATGAGCACATCGGCTTCGGTAAAGGCATCATTGACGGCTGGATCTTCCTTTCCGACAGCCGGTTCGGGCTGAGGCGCCGGCATTTCGAAAAGCGTTGCTGCGGGCGTGCGAGCAACCGGAGGCTCCTCAACTATCGACGGTTCCGGAGCAATGAACTCCTCCGGAGCGGCGAATTCCTCCCCAGCCGGAGCCGGGGCGATTGCCGAAGCTTCGAGACGCTCCAGCAGTTTTGTTGCTTCGGGCTCGCCGGGGACGATTTCAAGCGCCTGAGTAAGCAGCGCCTTGGCGCCCTCACGGTCTCCTGTCTCGGTAAGGAGTTCGGCAGCTTGAAGCAATTCACCAACGGCGTCATCCTTCCGATTGATCGAGTCATAGAACTCCGCAAGTTTCCGGCGTGCAGGGGCGAACTGCGGGCTTTCCGACACAAAGGATTTTAAAAGTTCTTCCGCCGCCTCACCCTCGTCGCTCTCTATCTTCGCCTGGGCAAGCACGGAGACTTGGGCGAGCGCCTTTTCATATTCATTATTCGAGCGGTAAAGATGATACAGTTTTTCACGAAGATCGGCCCTGCCGGCGTCCACCTCGAGAAGCTTCAGGAGCGCATCTTCTGCCTCAGCCTGCTTGCCTGCCTTGAACAGCGATTCGAGATACAGTTCGGCCAGTTCCCGGTTGGAAGGGTCGTTTTCAAAGGCATGCTTTAATGCCTTGCTCGCTTCATCGAATTTCCCTTCTTTGTAATAAACAACGCCGGCTTTGTGATACACTTCTTTACTGCCCGGGTCGAGCGATAGGACCTTTTCGAACAACTGGCGGGCGTCCTGAAATGCGTTCTTGGACACATGCACGTCCGCGGCATCAAGGTATGCCTTGGACGCCTCAGCGACCATCTTCTCTTTCGCATACATGTCGCCGAGCTTGATCCTGAACGAGACGTTGGAAGGGTTTAAATCCGCCATCTTTTGGTAGATGCCGAGGGTCTTCGCCGTATTCTTCTCATGGGCATAGTAGTCGGCGACGACCTTGTAGCTCTCGAGCGCGGCGCCCGTGATGCCCTTCTCCGCGTTCAGATCGCCGAGGGCGAGGTGGACGTCAATTTTTTTGGAGTCGATATTGAGGACTTTTTTGTAGAGGGCGATTGCCTTGGAAGTGAATCCGTCCGCCGCAAGCAGGTCCGCCGCTTTTTTGTAGGCGTCCACGGCGTCCGCTTTGGAGTTGTTTTTCAGGCACAGGTCGCCGATGGTGTTGTAAATATTAGGGTCGTTCGGCGTTTCCCGCAGGAGTTTTTTCCACTCGGCTATGGCCTTGTCGAACTGCCCTTTGGCGACAAACTTCTGCGCCTCTTTTAATACAGTGTTTTTGTCAATGGCCATGGCTAAAAATACCACAAAGCTCGGCAGGGTGTCAACACTTCCCGACATCTTATGCCTTGATTTTAAAAATAAATCATGTTAAATATGATAATGGCCATACAGGAAATACGGAAGTATCCCGATCCCGTGCTCCGGAAGAAGACCTCCCGCGTCGCGCATATCGACGATTCCATCCACCGCCTGATCGAAGACATGGTGGAGACCATGCATGCCGCGCCCGGGGTGGGTCTTGCCGCGAACCAGGTGGGTGTGCCGCTTCAGGTCGCGGTGATCGATCTCAGCTTGCGGGAAGAGAAAGAGGAGCATCATCCGCTCCTTGTCATCATCAACCCTGAGATCCTTTTTATGGAAGGCGCCGTCGTGGAAGAAGAAGGCTGCCTCAGTATCCCGGAATATGCGGAGAACGTTCGGCGCGCCGCCAGGGTTAAGGTCCGCGCGCAGGACCGCGCAGGCAAGTCCTTCGAGATCGAGGCTGAAGGTCTTTTGGCAAAAGCCCTCCAGCACGAGATCGATCATTTGAACGGGTTGTTGTACATTGACCGCCTGAGCCCGCTGAAAAAAGGTTTTTTCAAGCGACGGTACAAGAGGACGCTGGAAGAAAAGGCATGACCGCAAGCTCCAAATAACAAGCAACAAATCCCAAATAAGCACCAATAACCAAATACCAAGCTCCAATTGTTTGGTTATTGTTATTTGGTGTTTGGATATTATTTGCTATTTGTAATTTGGGATTTTTTATGAGAATAGTTTACATGGGCACTCCACCGTTCGCCGTAGCGCCGCTTCGCGCTCTGGCAGCAGCCGGACAGGAGATCGTCGGCGTGGTCACGCGGACCGACAAGCCTGCAGGCAGGGGACGGAGCGTGGCCGCACCCCCGGTCAAGGTCGCGGCACAGGCAATGGGACTTGCCGTGTTCCAGCCCAAGCGCGTACGGGAAGCGGAGTTCGTGGAGCAACTTCGAACGCTCGCTCCCGATGCCATTATCGTTGCCGCGTATGGGCAGATCCTGCCGAAAGACATCCTGACCTTGCCGAAGTACGGGTGCATCAATATCCACGCCTCGCTTTTGCCGTTCTATCGGGGAGCGGCGCCCATCAACTGGGCGATCATCCGCGGCGAGCAAAAAACCGGCATCACCATCATGCAGATGGATGAGGGCATGGACACGGGAGCGACCCTTGTGCAGGAACAGGTCCCAATAGAAGCGAACGACACCGCGGGCACGCTGGTGGAAAAGCTCTCCGTGCTTGGGGCGAAAATGATAACAACTGCGCTGCCGCTTATCGTATCCGGGAAGCTTCTCCCGACGCCACAGGACGGCTCGAAGGCAACCATGGCGCCGCTTCTCAAAAAGGAGAACGGGCTCATCGACTGGACGCTTCCCGCAGTCGAGATCCATAATCGGGTGCGGGGCCTCTCTCCCTGGCCGGGCGCATATGGTTTCCTGGACAGCAAGATGGTCAAGATCATAACAACCGAAGCGATTGCCGGAAATGGAGAAGCCGGCCTCCTGTATGCAAGAGACAAGAATATCCTGGAGGCAGGCACGGGCCGCGGCCTGCTCCGCATCCTGAGCCTGCAGCCCGAAGGCAAGAAACCCATGACCGCAGCCGAGTTCATGCGAGGACACCGGGGAGTAGCGGGGAAAAAATTCTCAGGACCCAATTAGCCACTAAGACACAAAGGCACGAAGTCTTTCATTTTAGCTGAAAAAGATTTTTTAGTGTCTTCGTGGCTTCGTGGCAAAGTTTGAAGAGATTATGTCCGAACCTAAAAAACGCATATTCATCGGCCTCATCGTATTCACTGTATTGCTGATCATCGCGATTACGGTGGGGCTGTATCTGATCCCTTACGTGGGGCTTAAAAACATCCACCCCCGTGCTCCCGAGATCGTGTTGACGACCATGGTCGGAGCGCTCGGTTTCCTTGTCGTCGGCGTGGGCCTCCTTGTTCTCACGCTTGTCCTGGGCAGGGACATTTTTTTTGCCGCACGGCTTCGGGGCATCGTGATCGAGGTGCTCTTTCCCATCATGATCATCGTGGGCAGACTCCTCGGCATTTCCCGAGAGAAGGTGCAGCAGTCCTTTGTGGAGGTCAACAATCTGCTCGTGCGTGCGAAGTGGGACGATGACAAGCCGAAGCGCGTTCTGCTCCTCATGCCGCACTGCCTTCAGTTCAATGACTGCGCTATTAAAATAACGGGCGATGCGTACAAGTGTCAAGCCTGCGGCAAGTGCAAGATCAAGGACCTTGTGGAACTTGCCAAGAAGCATGACGTGCACCTCTCGGTAGCAACGGGGGGGACGCTTGCGCGAAGAAGGGTGGCCGAGGCGAAGCCCGAAGCCATTATCGCCGTTGCGTGCGAACGCGACCTGACGAGCGGCATTCAGGACGCTTATCCGCTTCCGGTGATCGGCATCCTGAACGACCGGCCCTATGGGCCGTGCTTCAATACGAGCGTGGACATCGACAAGGTAGCAGAGGCGCTTGAGTTTTTTGCCAACGGCCATGGCGGAGCCCGTGGCAGTCACGGATAAGCCCAGGGAAAAAGCGCTCGAGATCCTTCGGGGCGCTGAGGACGGAGGGTTCGTTGATCTGCTTATCGACCGCGCGCGGCAGGTTTTCGATGACCGTGACAGCGCATTTATCCTTGAATTGGTGTACGGGACCCTCCGGAATCTTGCCTTACTTGACTGGACGTTGAATCAATTTTCCCTCCAGCCTGTTGCCAAGACCGACGCGTGGACCAGGAACATCCTGCGGCTCTGCGCATACCAGATGTTTTTTCTGGACAGGGTCCCCGTGAGCGCAGCCGTGAATACCGCGACGGAGCTTGCCAAGATCTATGGAAAGAAAAACAGCTATGTAAACGGTCTGCTCCGGACGCTTGACCGGAAGCGGAACGCGATTGCCTATCCGGGCGTTGAGGACCCGATAAAACGACTCTCTGTTCTTTACTCCCATCCTGCATGGCTGGTCAGGCGTTGGGTTGCGCGGTTCGGAGAGGACGTTGCCGAAACACTCCTTCGCAATAACAATATACGTGCGTCGCTCGTGATCAGGACAAACTTACTCAAGGCGACACGGGAGAAGCTTAAAGCTTCGCTCCTGTCCGAAGGCGTGGATGCGCGCGAAACAGCCTATTCCCCTGTCGGGCTTGAACTCATTTCCTCGCCGCCGCTCCGTACGCTTACGGCCTACGGGAATGGGTGGTTCATTGTGCAGGACCAGGCTGCCCAGCTTGTCAGCCTGATGCTCAGCCCTCGGCCGGGCGATACCGTGCTCGATGCCTGCGCCGCGCCCGGCGGCAAGGCAACGCATCTTGCGGAACTCATGCAGGACCAGGGAACGCTGATCGCATTGGAGAGCGACCGTGAACGCCTCAAGAAGATACGCGAGAACTGCGACCGGCTCGGCATAGCGATTGTCATCCCGACCCTGCGAGACGCGTCCCGGTATCAGGAAGGCAGTTTCGATAAAATTCTGATCGACGCGCCGTGTTCGGGTCTCGGCGTGCTTCGCCGGCACCCGGACGGAAGATGGAGCAAGACCGAGGAGGCCATTAAAGAACGCCGGGAACTCCAGGCCCGGATACTCGAAAACTGCGCGAAACTCCTGAAGCCCGGCGGCGCGCTTGTTTACGCCACCTGTACGACCGAGCCGGAAGAGAACGAAGATGTTATCGATGGCTTCCTTTCCAAAACAGGCGGGGCGTTCGAATTAGATGATCCGCGGCGCTATTTGCCGGAACGTGCAGCTTGTTTGGTGGATGAGAAGGGATTTCTCCATACCTATCCGCAGGCGCCCGAGATGGACGGATTTTTCGGGGCGAGGATGGTAAGAAAAAATAGGGTCAAGGATATGCGTATATGCGTTGAGGCGTGTACGGGTAGATGAGTTAATACAGCAGCGGCAAGGTTACAAGGAAAAGATGGACATGCTGGATCGTGATTTAACATCAGCTCATTGCACTTGCATATTCGTTTAACTATGATAAAATAAGTGCTCACGAAATGGGACGGTTTTTCAAAGGTCTTGGTATATTCATGGCTCTCGCCGGCGTCGGCGTGGTGAGCGCGTTCGCGGTTGTGGCGCTGCTGCTCCGGCAGGAAGAAGTGCGTGTGCCGGACCTGACAGGCCAGGATATCGTGACCGTGATCGAGATGGTCACCCAGCAAGGATTGCAACTCAAGGTTGACCGGCGTGAGCCGCATCTGACTATACCTCGGGACATGGTGATCTCGCAATCGCCTGCTCCGGGGAGCGGGATAAAAAAAGGGCGACAGGTGCGGGTAGTCGTGAGCCAGGGGCCGAGCGATGCTCAGGCGCCGAAACTCGTGGGGGAGAATTTCCGCAAGGCAGACATTCTGGTCCGCCAGGCCGGGTTTTCCCCCGGCGTAGTGTCGCGGGTCTCTTCCGAGAGCGTGGACCGGGATCTGGTGATTGCCCAGGCCCCGGAGGCCGGGAGCCCGCTTGAAAAAGGCGGCACAATCAGCATGCTGGTGAGCGCGGGGAAAAAGGCGCAGCCGTTCGTTATGCCGAAGCTCACGGGGAAAAAGGCCGAAGAGGCCGTCAAGATCATCGACCGAATGGGGTTGCAGCACCGGGTGAATTCCCGGGCGTCGGGCACCGATGCGCCGTCGCGTACGGTCATCCATCAGAAACCGGAAGCGGGATCTCCGGTTGCCGCTGATGTGACGGTGGAACTTGTGGTCAGTAAATGACAGGAAGTTATGAAGATGAGAAGGTGAGAAGGTGGGACGGAAGAAAAATCAGCCTAACTTCTCAGTTTCCAACCTTCCCAACATCCTGATTGTCACAGCGTCATGTATATAGTAATGAGGAAATTTTATGACCAGAACGATAAAAGTAGCCCCCTCGATCCTCTCCGCGGATTTTTCCCGGCTGGGTGACGAGATCAAGGCCGTCGAGGCCGCGGGCGCGGACCTCATTCACGTTGACGTGATGGACGGTCACTTTGTGCCGAACATCACCATCGGCCCGCTGGTCGTTGCGGCGGCGCGAAAGGTCACGAAGCTCCCGCTTGATGTGCACCTCATGATCACCAATCCGGAGCTGTACATTACGGATTTCGCAAAAGCGGGCGCTGACTATATCACGGTGCATGTGGAGACCGCGAATCATCTGAACAGACTCGTACAGTCGATCAAAGAGCACAAAGGCGTCAAGGCTTGCGTGTCGCTCAATCCGGCGACGCCGCTTTCGAGCCTCGACTACATTCTTGCGGATGTGGACATGGTACTCATCATGTCCGTGAACCCTGGCTTCGGTGGTCAGGCATTCATCCCCTCGGCGCTGAAAAAGATCGCGACGCTCCGGAAGAGGATCGACGATCTGGGGCTTACGGCCGAGATCGAGGTAGACGGCGGGGTGAAACCCGAAAACGCGGCAGAGATCATCAATGCCGGCGCCGACATTCTCGTCGCGGGCTCCGCAGTTTTTAACACAAAGGACTATGCAACGGCAATCCGCGGGATACGAGGAGCATCGTAGAGAAGTTCAACTAATAAAATCTAAATTTTACATTCAAGCCAAAGAGATCAATGCCTGATTTGCATTTTTTGGGTTTGAACTCTTTATTTATCAGCAGCAGGAGGTTTCCGTGACCATCAAAAAGCTAAAAACGAAAAATACCTTTGAGCTCAAGGACGTGAAAGAGCCGGTGCTCTACCGGGACATGTTCCCCTATACCAGCATTCCCCGGGTCATGCTCGAAGACCGGATTATCCAGACCAACATTCCCAAGGATATCTGGATCACGGACACGACCTTCCGCGATGGCCAGCAGTCACGCCCGCCTTATACTCCCGAGCAGATCGCGGACCTTTTCGACTTCATGCACCGTATGAGCGGACCGAAGGGCGTGATTCGCCAGACCGAGTTTTTTCTTTATTCGACCAAGGACCGCGAAGCAGTGCGGCTCTGCATGGAGAAAGGCTACCGGTTTCCCGAGATCACCGGCTGGATCCGGGCGAACAAGAACGACTTCAAACTCGTGAAGGAAGTAGGGCTCAAGGAGACGGGCATTCTCACCTCCTGCTCGGACTACCACATCTTCCTCAAGCTCAATATGACGCGCAAAGAGGCGCTCAAGGCGTACCTCGATATTGTGACCACGGCGCTTGAGCAGGGCATCACGCCGCGTTGCCATCTCGAGGACATCACCCGTGCGGATTTCTACGGCTTCGTCATCCCCTTTGCGCAGGAGTTGATGAAGCTGTCCGCGGAAGCGAAGGTCCCGATCAAGATCAGGGCCTGCGATACCATGGGCTACGGTTTTCCGTTCCCCGGCACCGCGTTGCCGCGCGGCGTGCCGGAAATATTCTACGCGTTCATTCACGACGGGGGCGTTCCGTCGGAACAGCTCGAGTGGCATGGGCATAATGATTTCCACAAAGGGCTGATCAACGGCGTCGCAGCGTGGATGTACGGCTGCGCATCGGTCAATGGCGCGCTTCTCGGGTTCGGAGAACGCACGGGCAACACTCCGGTCGAGGCGCTGCTGATCGATTATATCAGCCTTACGGGGAACGGCGAGGGCATCGACACCACGGCCATCACCGAAGTGGCCGAGTATTTACGCAGGGAAATGGGGTTCCCGATTCCGTCCAACTATCCATTCGTGGGCTCGGAATTCAACTCCACGAGCGCGGGCATCCATGCCGACGGCATGATGAAGAACGAGGAGATCTATAATATCTTCGACACCTCGAAGATCCTGAAGCGGCCCATGGGCGTGATCATCACGGATAAATCCGGCATCGCCGGCATTGCGCAGTGGGTAAACGGCCATCTCCAGTTGGACGCGGACAAGAAGATCGACAAGCGGCATCCCGGACTGGCCAAGATCCATAAATGGGTTATGGAACAATACGAGCAATGCCGGACCACGAGCATCTCGCACGATGAGCTGCAGGAAAAGGCGAAAAAATACCTGCCTGAGTATTTCGTGTCCGACCTCGACAAGCTCAAGAAAAAGGCGCAGGAGATCGCGCTGCACCTCGTCGAGGGCATGGTGGAACGGGTGGAGCTCCGTTCCATGGACCACGCGAAGCAGGAGGCAGTCCTGCAAAAGCTCCTGGTGGAAAACCCCTTCATCCAGTTCGCCTATGTCGTAAACGCCGAAGGGAAGAAGATCACGAAAAACATCACGCAGATCGAGTACAAAGCTCAGTTCGAACACTCCGGCCTGGGCGATATATTCCTGGATCGCCCCTGGTTCATCAGCCCCATGAAGGACGGCAAAAGCTTCGTCTCGGACTTCTACACGTCGAAGATCACGGGCGCGCTTTGCATCACGGTGTCTGCGCCCATCAGTAATGCGGAGAGTGAGATCATCGGAGTGTTCGGCGTAGATATCCGGTTTGAGGACCTGGTGCGGGCGGAATAGCGGAAGACAAACCAAACAATGCAAAGAAAACCACCAAGGCTGTTGAGCGCTCGCTCAACAGCCTTTTTCACGAGCAGAGCATGCTCATCCGGGAGATGTTTGAGATTTCCTCTGCCGACTTGGCTTCAATTTTTTTATGAGAAAACGATACTATGCGTTGCAAAAAGTTCTTTGCAAATCCCCTCGTTTTGTGATACGCTTATGCATAGCAATGACAGGATAGATAGCGAAGGTGGATAACGATGAAACACCGCGATACCATTGTGATGCTTGCCTCGGAAGTAATGGGAGCGAAAGCCGCACTGGAATGGCTCAATACGCCGCATGAAGAGCTTGAGGGCCGGAAACCGCTTGATGTCTGGGACGCCCCGGGCGTCGCGCCTAAAATTGAACGGATTCTTTTGAAGATGAACGATAGGCGCACCTGGTATCGCACATGATTTTCTGTGCGCGTCGAAAGCCTGTTGCCGGGCTTACGACGTCTCTTCACAGGGTTCACCAGCTTATCCCTTCAGTTTCTCGTACACTTCCTCGAATTGCGATGCCGTTTCTTTGAACGCACTGAGCACCTGCGGATCAAAATGATGCGGCATGGTCCTCCCGTCGCCCGTGGTGATTATTTTATACGTCGTAGCGTGATCAAGGGCGGGCTTGTACACGCGTACATTTCTCAGCGCGTCGTACTGGTCCGCTATATTCACGATCCTGCCCTCGAGTGGGATCTGTTCGGCCTGTAATCCGCGCGGATAACCGGTCCCGTCCCACCGTTCGTGGTGTGATAACGCGATGGTCTTCGCCAGCGTAAGCCGCACGTGGTCGCCGAGGATCGCTGCCCCGTAGATCGTATGCTGCTTCTGTTCTTCGTATTCCTCGGGTGTCAGCTTCCCGGGTTTTTTCAGGATCTCGGGGCGGACATGGATCTTCCCCACATCGTGCAGCATGGCTTGGACCCTGATAATGTCGACAAATTTTTTCCTTATGCTGAGTTTATCGGCAAGGAGGGTGCAGTACTCGCCGACCCGGTGGATATGCTGTCCCGTGTCCTCGTCATTTGCCTCGGACGCCCGCGCAAGGGCATGGACCAGATAATCGAAGGCATGTTCCGTTTCCCTTACCTGGGACGCGAGGGACTTCAGAAACAGGCTCTGCATGGCGATGCTGTTCAAGACTTCAGCGTCATAACGGGAAACCGGCTTGTCGTAATTCAGCGCGAAAATACAGAATGAATTCCCGAGAAAACAGACGGCGTTCATTACCGAGATGGACAGCAACGCCATTTTTTTCATGAACCCCCGAAGTCCTGAGTGGCGAAGATCGGCCTCATTATAAAAGATTATTTTAAAACCGCCCGGGCCGCTTGTTTCGGGCAGGTCCTGGGGATAGTGGATCTCCTGCTTCAGCCATGCTCGGTGGACAGCTGCATTCAGAAACTCAAATTTGTACCACTGCCAGACGGCGTTTTCATCGATGAAACCGACCACCACCACCTGCGGCCCATCGGCCATTTCCGATGTTTTCCGGATGATATTGTTGACGATGTTGTCGAAGTTGGAAATAAAATTGAAATGCAGCGGATCGAACGACATTACCATATTTTCGCCGAAACCGGTGAGGTCCGTAATTTTGGCATAGGCGGAATTGAGGCTGTCATTGAGATCCTTCACTTTGAGCAGCATCTTGACCCTCGAAAGGACCTCTTCGTGGTCGTAGGGCTTGGTAATGAAATCCTCCGCGCCCGCTTCGATCCCCCTGATCCGGTCGCCTGTTGAACGCAGGGACGTGATCATGACGACGGGGATGCTCCTGGTCCGCTCATGCTCTTTTATTCTCCGGCATACTTCGAAACCGGTCATGCCCGGCATCATGACATCGAGCAGCACGATGTCAATCTTTTGCTCCTGGATCGCCTGCAGCGCCTCCAGGCCGTTTTGCGCCATTATAAGCGCGTAGCCCCTCGGCTCCAGAAACCCCTCGAGGACCTTGAGGTTCGTCGGCTCATCATCAACGCATAAGATTATAGGTTTTGCAACGGGCATTACATGATCTCCTTTTGCTTTTTTCCCGTGAGAGAGGCATTTATCTCACGAGCTGTTTGATAGGGATGGTGAAGGTAAATGTGCTCCCTTTTCCGTATTCACTTTTCACCCCTATCGCGCCTCCATGAAGCTCTACCAGATTTTTTGTGAGGGCCAGCCCGAGCCCGGTCCCTTCGTATCCTTTGGTATAGGGAGATTGGAGCTGAGTGAACTCCTTAAAGAGCTTGCCGAGGTCTTCGGGTTTGATGCCGATGCCGGTGTCGGCCACCGAGATTTCGATGAAATCTCGGTCGAGTTCGGAGTTTTGAGTCCGGAGTTCGGAGACTTCTTCTTTTGCTCCCATCTCCCATCTCCGAACTCTCCGTGCGGATACCCGCACGGAGCCCTTGTCCGGTGTGAACTTTACGGCATTGCTCAAGAGATTAAACATGATCTGCTTCAGCTTTCTTTCATCTGCTTCTATCTGAATATCCGCGTCGGGGCTGATCTCAGCGTTCAATTGAATATGGTGCTTCATCGCTTTTTCTTTCAGCATGGCCACGGACCCATTGATGATTTCCCGCAAGGGGAACGTAGACGGCAAGAACTCCATCTTGCCCGATTCCACCTTCGCGAGGTCGAGAATGTCATTAATAAGTTCCAAGAGATGTTGGCCGCTCCCGAAGATGTCGTTTACGTAACTCTTTTGCTTTTCGTTCAGCGTTCCGTACAGCTCGTTTTGAAGGATCTGCGAAAAGCCCATTATGGAATTCAAGGGTGTCCGAAGCTCATGGCTCATGTTCGCGAGAAAATTCGACTTTGTCTTGCTCGCGTGCTCGGCCATAACCCTTGCCTGTTCGTACTGCCGCGTCCTTTCCCGGACCTTTTCTTCGAGCTCTTCGTTGTGCCTCTTTAAAGACTCTTCCATCCGTTTGCGCTCGGTGATGTTGTCAAATACGGCGACAAAGCATCCTTCCCCGGCCCTGTAGACGGAGACAGCCAGCCAACCTCCAAAAGACTCTGAGAAAATCTCAAATTGTTCCGGCTTGCCGGTCAATGCCGCCCTGCCGTAAACCTCGAGCAGTTCCGGATGGGCCTCGAGTATGCCGGGAAGCACCTCGGTGACTTTTCTTCCGACCACGTCTTTTAAACCCGTTAATTTTTCGAAGGCGTTGTTTACCTCGAGATAGATAAAGTCTTGTGGCCGGTCCTCTGCAAAGAGCAGCTTGCAATACGCATATCCCTCAAGCATGTTCTCGAATAACGAGCGAAAACGCTTTTCGCTTTCCCGCAACGCGTCCTCCGACCGTTTGTGTGCGGTGATGTCGATCATGATCTGCACGGCGCCCGACACTGCCCCCGAATCGTCGGTGAGCGGATCAATTGCGACACGGAACCAGCGTTTTTGCAAATGCGCGATCATGGTCTCTCTTCTGCCGTTTGTCAGCATCCGTTCGAGAAGATTGCCGAAGACCGGCCATTCTGCGCCGGAGACCAGCTCATGAAAAGGCTTGCCGATAATGTTGTTGAACGGCTTTTGCAGAAACGAGGCCATGCCCCTGTTGCACCGCATGATTTTTCCATCCCGGTCCAGCAGGGTGACGAGGTCGGTTATGGCGTCGAAGGTGGCCCGCCATTCCCGGGCCGCGTTTACCACCGTTTCTTCCGCCTGCCTGAGCTTCTTCCGCTCGTTCGCTTCTGCAAGCGCACGGCTGGCGGCGGGCCCGAGGCGAGCCAGCCGGTCTTTCAGGACATAGTCCGTTGCCCCGCTCAGGAGAGAATCGATGGCCCGCTCCTCTCCCAGGGTGCCGGTCACGAAGATGAAGGGGAGGTCGGGAAACTTTTTCCGCGCCACGGCAAGCGCGGTGAGCCCGTCGAAGGCGGGAAGTTTGTAGTCAGCAAGGATCAAATCAGGCGCAAACGTTTCGAGCTCGCGGATGAAATCGTCTTGGGTCTTCACCCAGCGGGCCAAAAAATTCACGCCGACCTTCCGAAGCTCCCGCTCGGACAGCTCCGCATCAGTCGGATTATCTTCCAGTATCAGGATACGACGCTCTTTGTTCATCTCTTCATGCCTTCTCAGTTTTACGCTTTTCCTTTTGCTACCGGGGCGGCTTGTTTAAAAGCAGCCAATAGAGACCCAGTTCTGAGACCGATTTTATAAACCCCTCGAACTCAATGGGTTTGCTGACGTAACTGTTCACACCCAATCGGTAACTCTCGATGATGTCGCGGTCTTCTTTTGAAGAGGTCAAGATCACCACGGGGATAAACTTCGTGCGCTCGTCGGTTTTGATCTTTTTCAGGACCTCCATGCCGTCCACTTTGGGGAGGCGCAGATCGAGCAGGATGAGCTTCGGCGGCAGATGGATGTCCCTGTCCGCGTACGTTCCGGTCGCAAAAACGAAGTCAAGCGCCGCGGCGCCGTCTTTCACCCAGTGAATCTTGTTCGAAAGGTTGTGTTCCTTGAGCGCCCGCATGGCAAGTTCCGCGTCATGTGGATTGTCCTCCACGAGCAGCATTTCTATTATAGTATCATTCATAGCTTGTTTTCTCCTTTTTACGAATAAAAGAAATCAGTTCAAATCTTTAAAAGGTATTTCCTTCACTCCACCACCACAACAACATATTGAACCATATCCCCGATAGGAACGCTCGGGGATGACAAAAAATATGAAAAAACCGTCATCCCGAAGGTTTATAAGCCTGCCCCGGCGCGCCCTTAGCCGGGGGGAATCCGGTTTTCGGATCACACAAGCTTGTAGAGCTTAGTTGAGCCACGTGGATATTCCTAAAAGCGCTTAACCGCTTTCTCGGTGTTTTTTTTCTCACCTCTTCGGCAGTGCGAAATAGAACGTCGCGCCCTCATTCAGCGCGCCTTCTGCCCAGACACGGCCGTCGTGTTTTTCAACGATCCTTTTGACGATGGACAGGCCGATGCCCGTGCCCTCGAACTCATCCATGTCGTGCAGCCGCTGGAACACGCCGAAAAGCTTGTGCCCATACTGCGCGTCGAACCCCACGCCGTTGTCTTTGACATAGTACACGTTCTCCTCTTCGGCCTCGCGCCCGCCCACCTCAATACTGGCCTCCTCCCTTGTTCGGGTGAACTTGATAGCATTCGCAAGAAGATTGGAAAAAACCTGCCGCATCATTGCACGGTCACCGAAGGCCGGTGGAAGGCTACCGACGTTGCACTGCGGCGTTTTGCCGGTCATACCTGCTTTGATCTCTTCGCAGACCTTGTTCGCAAGTTCTTCCATGTTGATTTCGGACAGCCTCATTTCCGCGCGACCCACGCGTGAAAAGGCAAGGAGGTCGTCGATGAGCTGGCCCATGCGCTGCGCATTGGTCCTGACTATATCCAGCAGCCGTTTCCCCTCGCTGTCGACTTTGGCGCCATACTCTTTGAGCAGGATGCGCGAGAACCCGTCGATCGCCCGTAGCGGTGACCTGAGGTCGTGAGAAATGGAGTAACTGAAGCTCTCCAGTTCCTTGTTCGCGTTCTCCAGTCTGTCGGCATAGTGTTTTAAATCCCGGGTCAGCTTTTGCGATTCAAAAATGATTTCAGCCCATCGATACGCGAAAATACCTCCTAACAAGAGCATGAACCCGGTAATCGCAGCGAGCCAGAGCGTTATTTTTCTTACCGGAGCAAGGATGACTGCCGTGGGTTTTTCCACAACCACGCCCCAGCCCCATGGCGAGACAGGGTGATATGCCGAGATTGACGGTTCTTTTCCAAGGGAGTCAGAAGTCCTTTCAACTCCGTTAATCCCTTTTAATACTTTTTGGATCAGGGGCACCTGTGAAAAATCCACGATCCTGTCCACGGTGTAGCGCGGGTGATAGATAAGATGCCCTTTGCTATCCACCACGTAGATTTGGCCTATACCGATGTCTATATCGCGCGCCATATTCTCTATATAATCTTCTTTCGGCTGCATGACGAGGATGCCGATGACGCGTCCCTCCAGTCTAAAAGGTAAGGCCATGGCGAAAAGATACCGCTGGGGCTTGGCTGCTCTGATATAAAACTCAGATGCGTACGGCTCCCAGTTCCTCGACACCCCCTTGTACCAGTCTCTTCCGGAAAAATCCTTGCCGAGGGTATTGGTCGTTGCCGGATAATTGGCGATCTGAATTCCTTGCGGGGTTGCAATAAACACCCTTTCGAGGCTGCCTGAACTATCAACAAGGGTCCTGAGATGCCTGGTCATTTCTTTTTTATCGCCGCGATTTATTGCGGTCAAAAGCTGTGGTCTTGTAGCAAACGACTTCCCCAGGCTTATCTCACGACCTAAGGTGTCTTCAAGGTGATGGGACGAAATCTTCGCAAACCACTGGGTTTCTTTTATGATTCTCTCTTCAAGGGCCGCAGTAATCTGGAAATTAATGATGAAGGCAAGGCTGAGCAGCGGTATTGCAGTAATAAATATTCCGGAAACGATGATCCGCCATCTCCTCTGTAAGATCCATTCCTTCACGTCATTCTCCGGTTATCTTTTACCCAGCAGCTTTTCGACCCTCTCCGGCAGTTCCATGGTGTTCACGGGCTTTGGAATATATTCGTCTGCTCCCGCGCTCAGGATCCTTTCCTTGTCTCCGATCATGGCAAAGGAGGTTATTGCGATGATCTTTATGTGCTTTGTCATTGGATCATTTTTCAGGATCTTTATGGCGGTAAAGCCGTCCATGACCGGCATCTGCATGTCCATGAATATCAGGTCGGGCTTGAATTCCCGAGTCAGGTCAATTCCTTCTTGTCCGTTTGCCGCCTCCATGATGTCATAACCGTAGTAGCTCAGGATATCCGCTATCAAGCGGCGATTTTTATCATTGTCTTCCACGATCAGTATTTTTTTGCCCATAATCATGGCCCCTACGTGCGGTGTCGTGAACACGATTGCCGAGCACTGTTGTGTGTCGCAAACGCCGTACTATAATGATAGGCGAGTCCTGGTGAATTGACAATCAGGGATTCCCGCTCTTGTTGCTTCGAATTTCCTGATAACCATGTTGTTACTCGGCACATCAAGACCTTATGCCTAATACTTTAGTGTAAACAGACCGGACAATTTAATCGAATGCGTAAAAAACCATACCATTCGCTGGATAACCATCTCTTAAGAAATTATTCATATTTGCAATGAAATGTCAATCACACGGCCGGGGTATTTTTAGGGTATGTCTGCAGTTTAGGCAAATCGAACCAGCATGAGGCAATCAGCATTGTTATGGGGCCGCAGCGTCTCCCGTGTCTCATGAATCATATTTGCACCTGAAGAGCAAAAAATAGTATAATTCGCCATGTCACGAAAACTTCTTGAGAAGATAGATTCATTACTCGCTGCGGAGCGGGGAACCGTGTTTAGGGCGCATGACGCCGAGATAACATTCGCGCTGGCTTACCCGAATACGTACCACGTAGGCATGTCGAACCTCGGCATGCACCAGATATACTCCATCCTGAATGGCCGTTCGGATACTTCCTGCGAGCGGGTTTTTCTTCCGGATGAAGAGGATCTCGAAGAATACAGCAGGACCAATACGAGTCTGTTTGCGTTCGAGAGCAAACGGCCGCTGAAGGAGTTTGATATCCTGGCCTTCTCGGTCTCTTTTGAGCAGGACTACCTGAATATCCTCGAGATGCTCCGCCTCTCCGGCATTCCCCTCAGCAAAAAAGAGAGAACGCCTGATGACCCGCTGGTGGTCTTCGGCGGGGTCTGTTCCTTTTTCAACCCCGAGCCGCTCGTGGATTTTTTCGATGCCGTTATCGTCGGGGAAGGTGAAGAGGTCGTGGGGGAATTCATCGATGTTTATAAAGCGTCCAGAGGGAAGGGCCGCCTGGAAATGCTCAAATCAGCGAGCAGGATACCGGGGATATACGTGCCGGAGTTTTATGACGTTCTGTATCGTGAAGACGGCACAATCAAGGAGCGAAAGAAGCTCGATACTTTTGCTCCGGACCGGATCATCAAACGCACGGTCTTGGATTTCAATCGGCTGCCGGCTGCGACAAAGATCCTTACTCCGAACACCGAGTTCAGCGACATGTATCTTTCCGAACTCACGCGCGGCTGCGGCAGGCACTGCAGGTTCTGCATGGCCGGATACATCTATCTTCCGCCCCGGAACCTCAGTATCGATACGGCAAAAGAGCAGGCAACGAAGGCAGACGACCTCTGCGGAAAGATCGGGCTGGTGGGCGCGGCTTTGTCCGATTACCCCGGCATCGGGGAACTTTGTACCGCGATACAGGGCGGTGTTTCGGTCTCGTCGCTTCGGGCCGATTCGGTGAGCGAGTCGCTTATTAAACGTCTTGCGCAAAGCGGGCACAAGACCATTTCGCTCGCGCCGGAGGCGGGCTCAGAGCGGATTCGGAAGGTCATCAACAAAGGTGTGGCTGAGAACGATATTCTTCGCGCCGCGGACCTGGTCTTCGGCTCGGGCATTCCGAACCTTAAGCTCTACTTCATTATCGGTTTGCCGACGGAGACGCAGGAAGACGTGGACGAGATCATTGCTTTGGCTGAAAAAGTCCGCGAAGTGCAGCTCAAACATGCGCGGGCAGCGGGCAGAATCGGCAGGATCACCCTGAGCGTAAACTCATTCGTACCCAAACCATTCACCCCGTTCCAGTGGGCGCCGATGGAAGAGGTTGCAAGCCTGAATAAAAAGCTGCGCTCTCTCGAAAAAGCGGTGAAGCAGATCGGGAACATGAACATCATCCATGACCTTCCGAAGTGGGAGTATATTCAAGCACTGCTCGCGCGCGGAGACCGGAGGATCGGGAAGCTCCTTCAGGCCGCACATGAGCAGGGAGGAGACTGGAAGAGGGCCGCAAAAGGGATCGACATGGACATGGACTTTTATGTCCACCGTCGCCGCGCTTTTGATGAGGTGCTGCCGTGGGATTTTATTGACATCGGTGTGAGAAAAGAATATCTTAAGAACGAATACGAGCGCGCGCTCGAGGGAAAATATACGCCGCCGTGCAAGGTCGGGTCGTGCAAAACGTGCGGAGTGTGTAGATAAAAAAAGCGCAAATATTTGGAATTTGAATGACTGAAAACCAATATCTGAACATTCCAGCTTTGGAAGTAATCAGCGGCATAAAGCATGCGTTTACAACACGAGCAAATGGTCTCGGTGTAAGAAATAACGGCATCAAATCACCCGGAGACTGGGACGCGGTAGCCGAGGCTTTTGCAGTCAGTCCGGACCGGGTTGTTACTGTGAACCAGGTGCACGGCGACACTATCGTAGTGGTTGATGATGAAAACTATCGGATACTGAAAACGATCCAGGCCGACGCCATGGTCACGCGAGTCCCAGGGATCGCAATCGGCGTGGAGACGGCCGACTGCGTGCCTGTTCTGCTTTTTGATCCCGTCACTCGCTCGATAGCCGCGATTCATGCGGGCTGGCGGGGCATGGTAAAGAAGATCGTGCAAAAAACCATGACGAGGATGCAAGATCAGTTTGGTTCTGATCCAGCCCGGATGATCGCCGCCATCGGCCCGGCCATCGGCCCTGAGTGTTACGAAGTGGATGAACCGGTCATGGGGCCAATGAGAGAAGCGTTTCCGTTCTGGCAGGATGTTGTCAAGCCGCACGGGGCCGGCCGATGGAGTCTGGACCTGGTGAAGACAAACAAAATGGAGCTGGTGCGGATCGGCCTTGCTGAACAGAACGTGCATGCGCTCGGGTTGTGTACCTCGTGTAGAAAAGATTTGTTCTATTCCTTCAGGGCCGAGGGCAGGACCGGCAGGATGCTGTCAATGATAATGCTGAAGGCGTGAAGTCTTATTAGCCACGAAGACACGAAGGCGCGAAGTAAAACGTGAGTGATGGGAGGCAAGGGTGGTCCTTTGTGTCTTCGCGTCTTTGTGGCGGATACTTGTATGTCGATAGCTGACAATCTCAAGACGATAATGGACAGGATCGCGGCTGTCGCACAACGAGCAGGGCGCGAACCCTCCTCTATCAAACTCGTTGTTGTTACCAAGACTGTGGATGTTGAGAGAATACGAGAGGTCGTGGCAGCAGGCGCGGCAATCCTCGGCGAGAACCGCGTTCAGGAAGCGAAAGAAAAGATCGAGCAGCTCGGCGCCGTTGCAAGTTGGCATCTGATCGGACACTTGCAGACGAACAAGGCAAAATACGCGGTTAAGCTTTTTGATATGATTCATTCGGTCGACAACCTTGAGCTCGCTAAGGAGCTTGATAAGCAGGCAGCGAAGATCGGGAAAATTCAGAACGTACTTATCGAGGTGAGTATCGCGGGAGAGGCGAACAAGGCAGGCGTGAGTGTTGCCGAAGTCATCGGCCTTGTCAAAGATGCGGCTAACCTTAAAAATATTTCGATCAAAGGGTTAATGACGATACCGCCGTTTCTGGACAATCCCGAAGAAGTGAGGCCGTATTTTCGCGCTTTGCGGGAATTAGCAACGAGGATTGCGCACGAGAGGATTTCGAATGTTTCCATGCAGGAACTTTCCATGGGCATGAGCGGGGACTTCGATGTGGCCGTGGAAGAAGGCGCGACCATGGTGCGGGTGGGATCAGCGATATTCGGGGAGAGGCAAACCGGAAGGTAGGAAGTTAGGAAGGTAAGAGGGTAAGAAGTTGGGAAGGGATGAAGTTGAGAAGTGTCTTTTAAAAGTCAAAAGCTCTTAACTTCTCACCTTCTCAGCTTCCCACCTTCGTTATCATGAGCAGCGGAAAGCAAGCTCAATGGAAAATGGAGAGTGTATGAGCATCGATAAACGGATGGCCTTCCTCGGCGGCGGGAACATGGCAGAGGCGCTTATTAAAGGGCTGATCGCGGCAGGTGCGGCAAAGCCTGATCAAATCCTGGTGACGGATATTTCTTCTGACCGGTTGGAATATCTCAAGAAAACCTATGGTGTTATACCGCAAAAAAGCAATCTGGACGCAACACGCGGGGCAGGTATTGTCATTTTGAGCGTAAAGCCTCAGGTGATCGAGAAAATCCTGAGCGAGATTTCGTCGGTAGTTGATGAGAGCAAACTGGTGATCTCTATTGCCGCGGGGATTGTTATCGATAAGCTCGAAAAAGCGTTATCGGGTAAACCTCGTATCGTGCGCGTGATGCCGAACACGCCCGCGCTCGTGCTCGCGGGAGCAACAGCGCTTGCGGGCGGAAAGAACGCGACGAGCGAAGACCTCGACCTTGCCCGGAACATTTTCAACTCCGTGGGCAGGACGGTGATCGTGGAAGAAAAGCTTATGGATGCAGTGACCGGGCTTTCGGGCAGCGGCCCAGCATATGTATTTATGATCATCGACGCGCTCTCCGACGCGGGCGTAAAGGCCGGCTTGCCGCGCCAGCTTGCGCTCGAGCTTGCGGCCCAAACCGTGTACGGCGCGGCCAAGATGGTGCTCGAAACGAATGAGCATCCGGGAAAACTGCGGGACATGGTGACGTCTCCCGGAGGGACCACGATTGAAGGGCTTCATGCGCTCGAAAAAGGCAAGCTGCGCGCCGTGCTCATGAATGCGGTAGAAGCGGCCACGGCGAGAAGCAAGGAATTGGGTAAATAATAACTGAATGGAAGAAGTTAGGAAGGTAGGAAGTTAAGAGTTTAAGTACTCTCTGCTTACCATCCTACCTTCTCACCTTCTTAACTTCTTAGTTTAGTGGGAGGAACAATGTTCGTATTCGGCAATATCATTCTCGGAATTGCAAAGGTACTGGATGTAGCGCTGAACCTTTATATGTGGGTCATCATTATCCGGGCGCTTCTCTCATGGGTGAACCCGGACCCCTATAATTCCATTGTCCAGATTCTCACAAAAATGACCGAGCCGGCGCTCAGACCGATCAGAAAGCTCGTACCACCGTGGAAGGTCGGGATCGACCTCTCGCCGCTCATCGCGGTCCTGAGCATCGTCTTTCTGCAGTATGCATTGGTCAATACCCTCTATCGTATCGGTCACGCGATGGAGTAAAATAATTCATGTCCCGAACCTGAGGAGGCAACGATATGAGCAACGCTATCAAGGTGACGCCGATCGATATTCAGCAGAAAAGGTTCCACGTCGGATTCCGCGGGTATGACCGGACCGAGGTGGAGATGTTCCTCGATCTTGTGCGGGACCAGATGGAAGATCTTGTCCGGGAGGTGACGGAGCAGCGCGAGTTTCGCCAGACGTACGACCAGCGCCTTCACGAGCTGAACGAAAAAGAGGAAACAGTCAAGAATACGCTGCTGTTGACGCAAAAGCTGATCGAGGAACTCAAAGAAAACTCGCGCAAGGAAGCGGCCCTGGTCATAAAAGACGCCGAGATCCGCAATCAGCAGATTATCGTCAATGCCCAGCAGGAGAAGGTGAAACTCGAGGGGGATATCCTGGAGCTTAAGCGCCGGAGGCATCATTTTCTGCAGGACATAAAAAAGGTGATCCAGATGCACCTCGAAATGGTGCACTACGAAGAAGGGACTGATGATATCAAGGATGAGCCGGCCCAAACATAATGAGACAACGGGCGCGGCCGTTCTTTCCATTCGGATTCAGCCCCGGGCCTCGAAGAACGAGGTCATTCGTCTGGAAAACGGCGGTCTTAAGATCAGGCTGACGGCGCCGCCGGTGGATAACGCGGCGAACGAGGCGCTGGTGAAATTTCTTTCCACTGCTTTATCAGTTGCAAAATCCCAGGTCGAGATCGTTTCCGGCCATACCTCGCGTGAGAAAATCGTCAGAATTCATGGTGTGAGCGAGGCGGACGCGAAAAGGATGTTGAATAGCGAGGGTGAATAGGGTAGTATAGGAACAGAAGTTGAGAGGGCAGGAAGGTAAGAACGTGCGATAAAAAACTTCGTAATTTCCCAACTTCTCACCTTCCAGCATTTTCAGAAAGGGGGGCGACAGGCTTCGACGGGGATTCAGAGGTCAGGAGTTGCATGCCGAGGTGCCATGGGGCTCGTAAAACACATGGCAAAATAGAACTGCCAATAATCAAGAACTGGCACTCGCTGCCTAATTAGGTAGCGCGTTCCGCGGCTGGCGCCTGAACGGCCGCAGGGACGTTATAACCAGGCTGGTTTTCCCGACTTCGTCCGGGGCGGGAAGATAAGAAAAACCGGGCTGGCTGATTCCAGAGCTTTCCCCAAGGCGCCGGAAAAGGCGAGAGCTATAAACGAGGGGATAAGCATGTATGAGCTTCCGGCTGAAGGTTTTCGGACGCGGGTTCAATTCCCGCCGCCTCCACCATTTAGTAATCCAACAAAGTCCAATGAAGTGCATAAGCCCCTAAAAAATAGGGGCTTTTCTTTTTGCGTTGTCCTCAGTGGTCCTGCCAGATTCATTGACATTTGGGGGTATCTTGGGGTATATTTGGGGGTATTATACCCCCAGTAAAAGCAAGATACCCCCAAACAGGAGGATACCCCATGTTGACTGACACCAAGGTGAAAAACACGAAGGCAAAGGAGAAACCCTGCAAAATCAGCGATGGGCAAGGGCTGTATTTGCTTCTTACGCCGAACGGCGGGAAGTTGTGGCGCTTCAAGTACCGTTACGGCGGCAAGGAAAAAGTTCTTGCCTTCGGCACCTATCCTGAAATCTCTCTTGCCGATGCGCGGGAGCGGCGGGACGCAGCGCGCAAGCAGGTTGCCCACGGGGTTGACCCCGGTGAAATCCGCAAGGCGCAGAAAGCCGCGAAGGATCAGTCGGAGAACGGTTTTGAAGTTGTCGCAAGAGAATGGCATAAGAAGTTCACTCCGAGCTGGTCTCCTGTCCATAGTGAGACAATCTTAAAACGGCTCGAACGGGACGTCTTCTCCTGGGTCGGGGCTCGACCTATTGGAGAGATCAAAGCGCCTGAGCTGCTGGCGGTCCTTCGGCGGATCGAGTCGCGGGGTGCGCTCGAAACAGCGCATAGGGTTAAGACCATTTGCGGACAGGTCTTCCGCTATGCAATAGCGACCGGAAGGGCCGAACGAGACCCAGCCGCAGACCTCAAGGGCGCGCTACCGCCAGCGACAAAAGAAAATCTTGCGGCGCTTACCAAACCGGAAGAGGTTGTCGGCCTTCTTCGTGCGATGGATGGCTACCAGGGCTCGTTCGTAACGAGATGCGCTCTTCGTCTGGCTCCGCTTGTTTTTGTACGGCCGGGAGAGCTGCGGCAGGCGGAGTGGGAGGAAATCAATTTAGACACAGAGGAGTGGAACATCCCGGCCGAGCGGATGAAGACGAGGGAAGCGCACTTGGTCCCTTTGTCACGGCAGGCGGTGGAAATTCTGCAGGAAATAAAACCGCTTACCGGCAACAGCCGATATGTTTTTCCCTCCGTGCGGTCCTCTGCCCGCCCAATGAGCAACAACGCCATTCTTGCGGCTTTGCGGCGCATGGGGTACAGCAAAGATGAGATGACCGGCCACGGATTCAGGGCCATGGCGCGGACGATCCTTGACGAAGTTCTTCAGGTACGCCCTGAATTCATCGAGCATCAGCTGGCGCATGCGGTCAGGGACCCGAACGGTCGGGCATACAATCGTACAGCACATCTCGAAGCGCGTAAGAAAATGATGCAGTTGTGGGGCGATTATTTGGATGGACTGAAAACAGGGGCGAAGGTTCTTCCGTTTGCGAAAAAGGCAGGCTAAAAGTAGAGTTCTTGAAAAGGAACATGGACTGAAGGGGCTTGGTTATTCCAAGCCCTTTTTTTTCGATTAACTTTGTCGGGACGATTAGCCAAATATGGGTCCAGATTCAGGACTTGGCGAATCCACAACATAATGTGCTTATGTTGCGTCTTGGCCACAAGGGAAATATTGGATGAAAAAGTCTTTAATTTATAAGCAGATAAGAAAATATCATACAATTGAAACTAACTCGTTGATTTCTTGCAGTATAAAACTAATTTGGCACTTGCAATTACAGAGTGCTAATGATACAATCGCAGCCACGTGC